>ENA-OUVY01000002-OUVY01000002.1-marine-metagenome-genome-assembly--contig:-NODE-2-length-44555-cov-658.372229_pt1 | contig 44555 bp, 36 predicted proteins | sample MGYA00237983_ERZ584542 | MGnify/ENA primary metagenome ERZ584542 (study PRJEB26544, sample SAMN05421971) | marine metagenome | isolation source: Line P, North Pacific Ocean | place: Canada:British...
ATCAGACCGACGATACGAGTGGGACCGTGGTCCCAGACTAATAATCAGACCGACGATACGAGTGGGACCGTGGTCCCAGTCTGATTATCAGACCGACGATACAAGTGGAACAGTGGGCCCAGAGAGAATATTCAGGCCAGTTATGCTTTCTGGCCTGTAACAAAGGACATTAAGTAAAGACAGATAAACGTAGACTAAAACGTGGTCGCATCAGGGTGCTGGCTTTTCAAGTTCCTTAAGAATGGCCTCAATTTTCTCTATACACTCAGTTGGAACACGAGACCTGTCCAGGTTAAGCACCATTTTATCGCCCTTATACAATACTGTCGCTCCAGGAGCAAACTGATGTCGTGAGCTTAAACTAGTTCTTGATGCAGATGACGTTTTAAGCACAGAAGTTAAAAGAGTGATAACTTCTTCAGCTTCAAATATCACCCCAGCTTTTTTCTGCTCATGAAGGTTAGATGCCTGCTGCTTAAGTAATTCCTCTTTATCTGTAAAGGCTTTTTGAAGTGCATCACCTGACCGGGCAGATAGTTCACCGGGGTGAGAAAAAAGAGCAACAACTGATTTAGGCAATTTGGCGGTGTTGATACAGCGGGTAATAATCTTACGTGAAATATTTTCCGCATCAGCCAGCGCAGAAATATTTCCAGCAAATTCATTCTGCAATCGGCTTGCATAACGCTGACCACGTTCATAAGCACTTGTTGGGCGATAATCGTTACCCAATCTGGATAATGCAGCCATCTGCTCATCATCCAGCTCGCCAACCAGAACACGATAATCACTTTCGGTAAGTGCAGCAGCTTTACGACGGCGACTCCCATCGGCAATTTCTATGACACCAGATACTCTTCGACCGAACGCCGGTGTCTGTTGACCAGTCAGTAGAAAAGAAGGGATGAGATCATCCAGTGCGTCCTCAGTAAGCAGCTCCTGGTCACGTTCATTACCTGACCATACCCGAGAGGTCTTCTCAACACTATCACCCCGGAGCACTTCAAGAGTAAACTTCACATCCCGACCACATACAGGCAAAGTAATGGCATTACCGCGAGCCATTACTCCTACGCGCGCAATTAACGAATCCACCATCGGGGCAGCTGGTGTCGATAACGAAGTATCTTCAACCGGTTGAGTATTGAGCGTATGTTTTGGAATAACAGGCGCACGCTTCATTATCTAATCTCCCAGCGTGGTTTAATCAGACGATCGAAAATTTCATTGCAGACAGGTTCCCAAATAGAAAGAGCATTTCTCCAGGCACCAGTTGAAGAGCGTTGATCAATGGCCTGTTCAAAAACAGTTCTCATCCGGATCTGACCTTTACCAACTTCATCCGTTTCACGTACAACATTTTTTAGAACCATGCTTCCCCAGGCATCCCGAATTTGCTCCTCCATCCACGGGGACTGAGAGCCATTACTATTGCTGTATTTGGTAAGCAAAATACGTACATCAGGCTCGAACCCTTTAAGATCAACGTTCTTGAGCAGATCACGAAGCATATCGAAAAACTGCAGTGCGGAGGTGTAGTCAAACAACTCAGCAGGCGTGGGAACAATCAGCACATCAGCAGCACATACGACATTAATCGTGCCGATACCCAGGTTAGGCGCGCTGTCAATAACTATGACATCATAGTCATGAGCAACAGTTTCAATGGCCAGTCGGAGCATCAGGTGTGGATCGGTGGGCAGTTTACCTTCATCAAATTTGCCCATTAACTCAGTTTCAATACGGTGCAGAGCCAGACAGGAAGGAATAATGTCAAGCCCCGGCCAGCAAGTGGGCTTTATTGCATAAGTGACATCGTCCTTTTCCCCAAGATAGAAAGGCAGGAGAGTGTCTTCTGCATGAATATGAAGATCTGGTACCCATCCGTGATACATTGAGGCTGTTCCCTGGGGGTCGTTACCTTCCACGAGCAAAACACGTAGCCCCTTCAGAGCCAGATCCTGAGCAAGATGAACAGAAACTGAGGTTTTGTAAACGCCACCTTTATGGGCAGCAACCCCGATCACCGGTGGAAATACGTCTTCAGCACGTCGCAATCGCGTACCAAACACATCACGCATATGATTAATTTGTTCAATTGTATAACCAACACGTTGCTCAACCCGTCCTCGAATTTCCATATCCGGGTGCGGTAGTCGCCCTGCTTTCTCGGCATCTCTGATAGCCTGAGAAGAAACCCCAACTAAATCCGCTGCTTCACCTATTCTCCAGCGCCGGGTTATTTTCCTCGCTTCCGGGCTGTCATCATTAAACTGTGCAATGGCGATAGCCTTCGTCATTTCATGACCAGCGTTTATGCACTGGTTAAGTGTTTCCATGAGTTTCATTCTGAACATCCTTTAATCATTGCTTTGCGTTTTTTTATTAAATCTTGCAATTTACTGCAAAGCAACAACAAAATCGCAAAGTCATCAAAAAACCGCAAAGTTGTTTAAAATAAGAGCAACACTACAAAAGGAGATAAGAAGAGCACATACCTCAGTCACTTATTATCACTAGCGCTCGCCGCAGCCGTGTAACCGAGCATAGCGAGCGAACTGGCGAGGAAGCAAAGAAGAACTGTTCTGTCAGATAGCTCTTACGCTCAGCGCAAGAAGAAATATCCACCGTGGGAAAAACTCCAGGTAGAGGTACACACGCGGATAGCCAATTCAGAGTAATAAACTGTGATAATCAACCCTCATCAATGATGACGAACTAACCCCCGATATCAAGTCACATGACGAAGGGAAAGAGAAGGAAATCAACTGTGACAAACTGCCCTCAAATTTGGCTTCCTTAAAAATTACAGTTCAAAAAGTATGAGAAAATCCATGCAGGCTGAAGGAAACAGCAAAACTGTGACAAATTACCCTCAGTAGGTCAGAACAAATGTGACGAACCACCCTCAAATCTGTGACAGATAACCCTCAGACTATCCTGTCGTCATGGAAGTGATATCGCGGAAGGAAAATACGATATGAGTCGTCTGGCGGCCTTTCTTTTTCTCAATGTATGAGAGGCGCATTGGAGTTCTGCTGTTGATCTCATTAACACAGACCTGCAGGAAGCGGCGGCGGAAGTCAGGCATACGCTGGTAACTTTGAGGCAGCTGGTAACGCTCTATGATCCAGTCGATTTTCAGAGAGACGATGCCTGAGCCATCCGGCTTACGATACTGACACAGGGATTCGTATAAACGCATGGCATACGGATTGGTGATTTCTTTTGTTTCACTAAGCCGAAACTGCGTAAACCGGTTCTGTAACCCGATAAAGAAGGGAATGAGATATGGGTTGATATGTACACTGTAAAGCCCTCTGGATGGACTGTGCGCACGTTTGATAAACCAAGGAAAAGATTCATAGCCTTTTTCATCGCCGGCATCCTCTTCAGGGCGATAAAAAACCACTTCCTTCCCCGCGAAACTCTTCAATGCCTGCCGTATATCCTTACTGGCTTCCGCAGAGGTCAATCCGAATATTTCAGCATATTTAGCAACATGGATCTCGCAGATACCGTCATGTTCCTGTAGGGTGCCATCAGATTTTCTGATCTGGTCAACGAACAGATACAGCATACGTTTTTGATCCCGGGAGAGACTATATGCCGCCTCAGTGAGGTCGTTTGACTGGACGATTCGCGGGCTATTTTTACGTTTCTTGTGATTGATAACCGCTGTTTCCGCCATGACAGATCCATGTGAAGTGTGACAAGTTTTTAGATTGTCACACTAAATAAAAAAGAGTCAATAAGCAGGGATAACTTTGTGAAAAAACAGCTTCTTCTGAGGGCAATTTGTCACAGGGTTAAGGGCAATTTGTCACAGACAGGACTGTCATTTGAGGGTGATTTGTCACACTGAAAGGGCAATTTGTCACAACACCTTCTCTAGAACCAGCATGGATAAAGGCCTACAAGGCGCTCTAAAAAAGAAGATCTAAAAACTATAAAAAAAATAATTATAAAAATATCCCCGTGGATAAGTGGATAACCCCAAGGGAAGTTTTTTCAGGCATCGTGTGTAAGCAGAATATATAAGTGCTGTTCCCTGGTGCTTCCTCGCTCACTCGACCGGGAGGGTTCGAGAAGGGGGGGCACCCCCCTTCGGCGTGCGCGGTCACGCGCACAGGGCGCAGCCCTGGTTAAAAACAAGGTTTATAAATATTGGTTTAAAAGCAGGTTAAAAGACAGGTTAGCGGTGGCCGAAAAACGGGCGGAAACCCTTGCAAATGCTGGATTTTCTGCCTGTGGACAGCCCCTCAAATGTCAATAGGTGCGCCCCTCATCTGTCAGCACTCTGCCCCTCAAGTGTCAAGGATCGCGCCCCTCATCTGTCAGTAGTCGCGCCCCTCAAGTGTCAATACCGCAGGGCACTTATCCCCAGGCTTGTCCACATCATCTGTGGGAAACTCGCGTAAAATCAGGCGTTTTCGCCGATTTGCGAGGCTGGCCAGCTCCACGTCGCCGGCCGAAATCGAGCCTGCCCCTCATCTGTCAACGCCGCGCCGGGTGAGTCGGCCCCTCAAGTGTCAACGTCCGCCCCTCATCTGTCAGTGAGGGCCAAGTTTTCCGCGAGGTATCCACAACGCCGGCGGCCGGCCGCGGTGTCTCGCACACGGCTTCGACGGCGTTTCTGGCGCGTTTGCAGGGCCATAGACGGCCGCCAGCCCAGCGGCGAGGGCAACCAGCCGAGGGCTTCGCCCTGTCGCTCGACTGCGGCGAGCACTACTGGCTGTAAAAGGACAGACCACATCATGGTTCTGTGTTCATTAGGTTGTTCTGTCCATTGCTGACATAATCCGCTCCACTTCAACGTAACACCGCACGAAGATTTCTATTGTTCCTGAAGGCATATTCAAATCGTTTTCGTTACCGCTTGCAGGCATCATGACAGAACACTACTTCCTATAAACGCTACACAGGCTCCTGAGATTAATAATGCGGATCTCTACGATAATGGGAGATTTTCCCGACTGTTTCGTTCGCTTCTCAGTGGATAACAGCCAGCTTCTCTGTTTAACAGACAAAAACAGCATATCCACTCAGTTCCACATTTCCATATAAAGGCCAAGGCATTTATTCTCAGGATAATTGTTTCAGCATCGCAACCGCATCAGACTCCGGCATCGCAAACTGCACCCGGTGCCGGGCAGCCACATCCAGCGCAAAAACCTTCGTGTAGACTTCCGTTGAACTGATGGACTTATGTCCCATCAGGCTTTGCAGAACTTTCAGCGGTATACCGGCATACAGCATGTGCATCGCATAGGAATGGCGGAACGTATGTGGTGTGACCGGAACAGAGAACGTCACACCGTCAGCAGCAGCGGCGGCAACCGCCTCCCCAATCCAGGTCCTGACCGTTCTGTCCGTCACTTCCCAGATCCGCGCTTTCTCTGTCCTTCCTGTGCGACGGTTACGCCGCTCCATGAGCTTATCGCGAATAAATACCTGTGACGGAAGATCACTTCGCAGAATAAATAAATCCTGGTGTCCCTGTTGATACCGGGAAGCCCTGGGCCAACTTTTGGCGAAAATGAGACGTTGATCGGCACGTAAGAGGTTCCAACTTTCACCATAATGAAATAAGATCACTACCGGGCGTATTTTTTGAGTTATCGAGATTTTCAGGAGCTAAGGAAGCTAAAATGGAGAAAAAAATCACTGGATATACCACCGTTGATATATCCCAATGGCATCGTAAAGAACATTTTGAGGCATTTCAGTCAGTTGCTCAATGTACCTATAACCAGACCGTTCAGCTGGATATTACGGCCTTTTTAAAGACCGTAAAGAAAAATAAGCACAAGTTTTATCCGGCCTTTATTCACATTCTTGCCCGCCTGATGAATGCTCATCCGGAATTTCGTATGGCAATGAAAGACGGTGAGCTGGTGATATGGGATAGTGTTCACCCTTGTTACACCGTTTTCCATGAGCAAACTGAAACGTTTTCATCGCTCTGGAGTGAATACCACGACGATTTCCGGCAGTTTCTACACATATATTCGCAAGATGTGGCGTGTTACGGTGAAAACCTGGCCTATTTCCCTAAAGGGTTTATTGAGAATATGTTTTTCGTCTCAGCCAATCCCTGGGTGAGTTTCACCAGTTTTGATTTAAACGTGGCCAATATGGACAACTTCTTCGCCCCCGTTTTCACCATGGGCAAATATTATACGCAAGGCGACAAGGTGCTGATGCCGCTGGCGATTCAGGTTCATCATGCCGTTTGTGATGGCTTCCATGTCGGCAGAATGCTTAATGAATTACAACAGTACTGCGATGAGTGGCAGGGCGGGGCGTAATTTTTTTAAGGCAGTTATTGGTGCCCTTAAACGCCTGGTTGCTACGCCTGAATAAGTGATAATAAGCGGATGAATGGCAGAAATTCGATGATAAGCTGTCAAACATGAGAATTGGTCGACGGCCCGGGCGGCCGCAAGGGGTTCGCGTTGGCCGATTCATTAATGCAGCTGGCACGACAGGTTTCCCGACTGGAAAGCGGGCAGTGAGCGCAACGCAATTAATGTGAGTTAGCTCACTCATTAGGCACCCCAGGCTTTACACTTTATGCTTCCGGCTCGTATGTTGTGTGGAATTGTGAGCGGATAACAATTTCACACAGGAAACAGCTATGACCATGATTACGCCAAGCTATTTAGGTGAGACTATAGAATACTCAAGCTTGCATGCCTGCAGGTCGACTCTAGAGGATCCCACTTTTTATCTCAATACAGAAGCGCGTCCATGGATCACCGATGGAGAACAGAGACGTGCCGGTGTGAGCGCTTTTGGATTTGGCGGTACAAATTTTCATTTCGTTTTAGAGGAATTTCAGGCAACTCATTCCGGTGCATTCCGGATGCATAAAACTCCGGCAACAGTATTTTTGTCAGCAGCTACACCTAAAGAGCTGGACAAAGTCTGCAGCGACCTGCTTGCAGAACTGGAAACAGTAGGTGCAGACGAGCGGCATCGTAAACTGCTTGAAAGTTCACGTGAAAATTTAATTCCGAAAAAACACGCGCGTTTGGGATTTGTTACGGATTCGCTGGCAAATACGGTGGAAATGCTTGGACAGGCGATCTCAAGCCTTGAAAGCAAAACGGACAAAACGGAATGGAACGTTAAAGGTATCGCCTATCGTCAACAGGCATTGGAAACCAAAGGCAAAGTGGTCGCGCTTTTTTCCGGACAAGGTTCACAATACATGAACATGGGCAAGGAATTGTTTCTTAACTTTCCTTCCATGACAGGTCCTTATAGTGCGCTCGACAAACTTTTTACAGAAAAATCCACAGCCAGTTCAAAGCCTTTATCGGATTTAGTATTTCCGATTGCGGTTTTTAATGATGAAGAGCAAGAAGCTCAACAGGCCCAACTTCAACGCACTGAAATTGCACAACCCGCAATAGGCGGAATCAGCGCCGGATTATTCAGGATTATGCGTGACGCAGGATTACAAACGGACTTTTCCGCAGGACACAGTTTTGGTGAATTGACTGCTCTCTGGGCTGCCGGAGTGATTGCAGAAGAGGATTATTACAAGTTAGCCTACGCCAGAGGCCAGGCCATGGCCGCTCCAGATGATCCGAATTTCGATGCCGGAAGCATGCTGGCTGTGATGGGGAAAGTGGAGAACCTTGGAGCAGATGTTGCAGAATTTCCGGACATTGTGATGGCAAACCTCAATTCAAAAAAACAGGTTGTACTTGCCGGTCCAACCGCAGCAATTTTAAAAGCGCATGATGCCCTCAAAGAAAAAAAATACACAGTTGTCAAACTTCCTGTGTCTGCTGCGTTTCACACTCCCTTAGTAGGACACGCGCAAAAACCATTTGCAAAAGCAATCCGTGAAGTTAAATTTAACAAACCACGAATTCCGGTTTATTCAAACGCTACCGCAAAAGCATATCCTGCCGCCGCAAAAACAATTCAAAAACAACTTGAATCACACATCCTCAATTCCGTACGTTTCCGTGAAGAAATCGAAAATATTCACCAGGACGGCGGACGTATCTTTATCGAGTTTGGTCCAAAAAATGTCTTAACTAAACTCGTTGATAATATCCTTGCTGATAAAGATTACACTGCAGTTGCGCTTAATGAAAATCCAAAAAAAGACAGTGACCTGTTGCTCAGAGAAGCACTAGTTAAACTTTGTGTGGTTGGTCTGCCTTTACAAAAATTCGACCCTTATGCCCTGCCTGCACCTCTGCCGCCAGCTAAAAAGTCAGCAATGAGTGTGAGTTTAAATGGTGCAAATTATGTAAGTGATGTAACAAAAAAGAATTTTGAAAACGCATTGAATGACGGATTTCAGGTGAGTAACGGAGCGTCTTCAGCGTCCGCTTCCGGCTCAATTCCTGCTGCAGGACTAACAACTCCAGTGCCTGTTATTTCAGCCGCACCGACCGTTACAAATAGTTTGCAGACAGAAAAACCTGCACCACAAATTGAAACAAAAATTGAAAAACAAAGACCAGCAAATATTTCTACCATGAGCAAGCAACAACCACCTTCTCAGCAATCTTTCGCACCTACACAAGTCATGGAAACTTTGGAGCGCAGTTTGTCAGGTTTCTATCAACACCAAAACGAAACCTTACAGGTTCACCGACAATACCTGGATCAGCAGTCTGAATATTCACGAACTGTTTATCAGTTGATGCAGCAGCAAATCGAACTTGCTGCTCAAAGCACACAAATTCCTGCTACGGTTGACCAGCAGATGCAAATGTTTCACGCACATCAGGGCGAGACCCTGCGTGTACATGAACAATATCTGCATCAACAGTCTGAACAGACACAGTCCGCGTTAAGCATCACCCATCAGCAGTTGGGTAATCCCGGTTCCAGACCGACAACTGTTCAAACTTCTGCGCCTGCAGTACAGATCTCAGCACCGGTTGCGGTTCCAACTCCTGCAGTTGTAACACCAGTTCCGGTACCAACTCCTGTGCAGACAGTTCCGGCTCCAGTTGTTCATGCACCAATTCCTAGGCAGACAGTTCAGGTTCCAGTTGTTCCTGCACCAGTCATTTCTGCTCCCGCTCCTGTAGTTTCTGCACCTGCCGTTTCGGTACCAACGATTTCTCAAGGGACTGCATCAACAGTTTCAGCAGAAAGTATTTCACAAGTAACTTTAGCGGTTGTCAGTGAAAAAACAGGTTATCCTGTAGAAATGCTTGAACTCGGAATGGACATGGAATCCGATCTCGGTATTGATTCAATTAAACGAGTAGAAATTTTGGGTTCGGTTCAGGATCAAATTCCGCAACTGCCGGAAGTTCCGGGTGATGAACTAGCCGAAATGCGTACACTTGGTGAAATTGTTGAACATCTGCAGAGCAAATTAGCAAATCCTGCTTCCAGCGTGCAGCAAACAACGCCTACGCAAAGTGAAGTTCCAGTCGCGCCTGTTTCAACTTCCGGGAATTCCGCAGCTGACGTAACTGCGGTAATGCTGGCTATAGTCAGTGAAAAAACCGGTTATCCGCAGGAAATGCTTGAACTCAGCATGGACATGGAATCCGACCTCGGTATTGATTCAATTAAACGTGTAGAAATTCTGGGTTCAGTTCAGGACCAAATTCCGCAGTTGCCGGAAGTTCCGGGTGATGAACTCGCTGAAATGCGGACCCTCGGTCAAATCGTGGATCACTTAAAAAGTAAAATGGGGGACGACTCCAGCACGGTAGAAAGTCCGCTAGCTGAAGTTGTTGCAACTCCTCAAAGTTCAGGCACAAACGGTGTTGATCCAGGTCCTGTTTTTATGTCAATTATCAGTGAAAAAACAGGTTATCCTTCAGAAATGCTTGAACTTAGCATGGACATGGAGGCAGATCTAGGCATTGATTCGATCAAACGTGTTGAAATAATGTGGGCACTACAGGAACAGTATCAGGATTTACCGCAAATTGGTGCTAACGATATTGCGGAACTCCGGACAGTCGGTCAAATAATCGAACATGTAAAAACAATCTTACCTGCTGCTGGTGAAGTTGCACCTCAGCAACTTGATTTGGCAGAAAAATCCGCCTCAGCTTCTGTCGATTCTTCCGCTAACGGAAACGGTAGTGCGGCTGCCTCTCTGGACTCAGTTCCAGGAGGAATAGCGCCTGCGCTTTTGAGCATCATCGGTGAAAAAACAGGTTATCCCGTAGAAATGCTTGAACTGAGCATGGACATGGAAGCAGATCTTGGTATTGACTCGATTAAACGTGTTGAAATTATGTGGTCCCTGCAGGAACAACTGCCCCACTTACCTCAGGTCAGCGGTAGTGAAATTGGCGAATTACGCACCCTCAAGGAAATTGTCGATCATTTAGGTTCGCTTGCTCCAGCAGAAACCAGCGGTGCTGCTATTATTCCAGCTCCGGTTTCAGATTCTTCTGTGCCTGTAAAAAAAAACTCCTGAACTCAAAGCCTGAGTTCGAAGTAGCCGAACATCAGGTAACGCTCGGCCTGGCACAGGCCGTCCCGCTTGCAGCTCCGGGATTTCTGCGCAAGGGACTGCCTGAAAACCCACTCTGTCTGCTTACAGACGACGGTTCTGCTCTCACGCCGGCATTGGCCAAGGCCTTACACGGACAAGGCTGGACTCCCGTTATTTTACGTTTCGCCGGAATTTCCGCATTTGAAAACAGCAAACGTAAAGCCTTCAGCAAAGAAACAGCCGTCATCGAGTTGTCTTCTTCTGCAGAAACTGAATTACAATCCTCGCTCAAATCCTTCTCCGAAAAACACGGCAGTTTTGGCGGTTTCATTCACCTTCATCCTGCAAAAATATCTTCTACTGAAACAAAGTTAGCAGACGGAGCGAACGCTTTTCTCAAACAGGCTTTTCTTTCTGCAAAAAACATTTATCCTGCTTTACGCCAATCCGCACAATCCGGAAAAAGACGTAGTCTTTTCCTGGCAGTGGCACGTCTTGATGGTCAACTAGGAATGGGTTCCGGCGCATACAACGCACCGAGTAGCGGGCTTTCCGGTTTGATTAAAACCGCCGGAGTGGAATGGCCGGATGTCTTTTGCCGTTTCCTGGATTTGCAGCCTGAATTAAAAGCTGAAACTGCAGCAAACTGTATTTTACAAGAACTGCAGGATTCGGATTTGCGAATCAGCGAAGTCGGCTACTCCGCCAGCGGAAAGTCCGGAACAGCCAGGAAAACAGTTAAACCAACAATTGTGCGAGACTTAACAACCGCAAAAACCGGAAAGTCAGTAAGCAAAAAATCTGTTTTTCTGGTAAGCGGAGGTGCGAGAGGTGTGACTGCGGAATGTGTGGTGAAACTTGCAGAAACACAACCCTGTAATTTTATTTTGTTGGGACGCTCCCCGCTGGAAGATGAACCGGATTGGGCGAAGTCGGTCGGTGAAGATAAGATGAAATTGAAACAAGCCGCAATGCAAGTGCTCGTTGAAAAAGGTGAAAAACCAACTCCTCAAAAAGTAAATCAACTCGTTGGAAAAGTCGAAGCAGGACGTGCCATCCGCATAAATATGGAACGCATCCAAAACGCAGGAGGACAAGCTGAATACGTTAGCGCGGACGTGACTGACGCAAAAAAGATGAAAGCCGCAATTGCACCAGCAGTCAAAAAATACGGTGCTGTGACAGGTGTGATTCATGGGGCGGGAGTTCTTGCGGACAAGCTCATTGAGAAAAAAACGGCGGAAGATTATGATGCAGTTTGTTCTACAAAAATAGACGGAATTGACGCACTCTTGAAAAGTGTGGATCCTACAAATCTAACTCATCTGTTGTTGTTTTCATCAGCCGCTGGATTTTACGGAAATGCGGGACAGTCTGATTATGCCATGGGAAATGAAGCCCTGAACCGCATTGCGCTTTTGTTCAAACAAAATCATCCTGAATGCCACGTTACTTCATTCAACTGGGGTCCGTGGGAAGGCGGAATGGTAAGTCCGGAATTGAAAAAATTGTTTGAAGAACGTAACGTTGAGGTAATTTCAGTTGAAGCCGGAACACGTGTCTTTGTAGAAGAAGTTACATCCGCGGGACAAGTGAATCCGCTTGTGCTGATTGGAAATTCAATGGTTGTTCCAAATGAAGCGGAGACAGATTTACGCAAGTGGGAAATTACGCGAGAAATTAATTTGCCCGCTAATCCGATTTTTAATGATCATGCAATCGGCGATAATCCGGTTCTGCCTGCAGTCCATGCTATGTCCTGGATGGCAGACGCGTGTGAGCAGGGGCTTCCCGGTTTTAAGCTTTCACGCTGTAGTAATTTCAAAGTGCTCAACGGTGTTAAATTTGATAAAAGTATTGCTGACAAATATACGCTTGATCTGCAGGAAATTGAGCGTGAAGATGGAAAATACGCGGAGATTGAAGTTAAGGTTTCAAGCAAATCCGGAGTCGGAAATTCCGGAAATAATCGCCCCCGTTTTCATTACAGTACACAGGTGCGTTTAGAACAACAGCTTCCAAAAGCTCCGCTGCATGACCGTATAGATTTAAGCAACACACACAACTTGCCCGGAGCAACATTTTATCAGGACGGCACTTTATTTCACGGGCCAAAATTTCAAGGCATTGAACAAGTACTCAATATCAATGAACAAGGTTTAACGCTTGAATGCAGCTTGCCAGAAAATTCTGCTTCTGAAGAAGGTCAGTTTGCTTCACAGGATTTTAATCCTTTTGCGGTGGATCTTGCTTTTCAGGCAATGCTGATTTGGGCCTGGCGTTTTCATCAATCGGGAAGTCTACCTTTGAAAACGGAGACGTTTGAGCATTTCCGCAAAGTCCCCTTTGAAACAAGGTTTTATCTGAGCATGTCCGTTAACAAAAATTCTGCAACTGCTCTCAGCGCAAACCTGTTTCTGCATGATGAGGAGGGTTTGATGTATGCCAGTATGACAGGTGCGGAAGTGACTTTGAGTAAATCTTTAAATGCTTTGTTTGGGAAGAAATAAAAGAGCCACTGTGCTTTTAGCCACGGATAAGCACGGATAACACGGATAAAATAAAAAAGGTGTTGAGGCAATGCTATCAGCCGCGGATGAACACGGATAAAATTAAAAGACGCTGAGTAGAAGAAGGCAGTAAGTAAAAAGTAAAAAGTAAAAAGTAAAAGAAGTTTAAAAGTTGGTAGCCCCGAACTCCGTTTCGGGGAATAATCAGGTACGCACAGTGCCTGCACAAAAATGGTATCTCCACACTAACAAATTTTGAGATAAAAATATAAATGCAAGCTATAGCCGTTATCGGCCTTTCCTGTCTCTTTCCTGAGGCAAATACACCTGCAGAATATTGGCAAAATTTACTGCAGGAGAAAAATTCGTGTACCACTGCGACTGAATTAAATTTGGACACGGAACCGTCCCGTTTTTTCACAGATAAAAAAGGGGTGGCTGACAAATATTACTGTGCTCGCGGTGGTTACATCCGTGATTTTACATTGGATGCAAATGGTTTCCAACTACCATCGGAACGCATCGAAGAACTTGGTGAAACTTTTCAATGGCCCCTGCATGTTGCCCGTGAAGCCTTGCGTGACAGTGGCTATTATGATAATCCAAAAATTCTGAAAGAATGCGGCGTGGTGCTGGGAAATCTTTCATTTCCGACAAAAGCATCAAATCACTTACTCTTGTCTTTATATCAGCAAGCGCTCGATCCGCTGTTGAAAAACGCGTTGAACCGTCCGGATTTCAGCCTTGATTCATTTGCTCAGCAAAAAAATTACTCGCCGGAAAATTCGCGGATTTCCGGACTTCCCGCCTCGATAGTAGCTCAGGCATTAGGTTTGTCTGCTCACAGTTTAGCACTGGACGCAGCCTGTGCCTCATCTTTGTATGCGGTGGCATTGGCTTGTCATTATTTGCAAAGTGGAAAAACAGATTTAATGCTGGCAGGTGCAGTGAGTGCGGCCGATCCGTTTTTTGTAAACATGGGCTTTTCGATTTTCCACGCATATCCACAACATCCTGAAACATGCAATCCGCTGGATAATAATTCCGGCGGCTTATTTGCCAGTCAGGGTGCCGGAATGTTTGTGCTCAAACGTCTGGATGATGCAGAACGTGACGGTGACCATATTCACGCAGTAATTTCAGGAATTGGTTTGTCAAATGACGGCAGGGGACAATTTGTACTCAGTCCAAATTCCAAAGGTCAGATGCTGGCCTATGAACGGGCTTATGATTCTTCGCGAATTACTTCTGCGGAAATTGACTATATCGAGTGCCATGCCACTGGAACACCACTGGGAGACAAGGTCGAGCTGGATTCAATGGAAATGTTTTTTGCCGCACCCGAAAACGCGGAGGAAAATAAAACAAAACCGCTGATCGGTTCAGTTAAATCGAATCTGGGACACATGCTGACGGCCGCTGGAATGGGCGGAATGACAAAAGTAATCCTCGCACTGCAAAATGGGATTATCCCCGCAACCGTTGGTGTTGAAAATGTCATGACTTCAAAAAATGAAGGTGTGTCGGCAGATCAAACAGTACGTCAGGCTACAGACTGGCCCCATAAACGTCAACAACGCAGTGCCGCTGTGAGTGCTTTTGGTTTTGGAGGTACAAATGCGCACATAGTTTTTGAAGCAGCAAACACTGAAATAATTCGCGGAAAAGAAAAACAGCAAAAAAAATCTGCACGAAAAATACAATCCCCTGTTGCCATAATCGGTATGGAAGCAATTTTCGGCGGATGTAACGGCCTACATGAATTTTATCAAACGATTTACGACAATAAGCAGCATTTCCGTAAACTACCTCCGGAACGCTGGAAAGGTCTGGAACAACACCCTGAATTGAGTCAAGTAACTGAAGGAGCGTGGCTGGAATCTTTTGAAATGGACTTTCTGCGTTTTAAACTGCAGCCAAATCCAAAAGAACGGCTGATTCCTCAACAGTTGCTGACCCTCGAAGTCACAGACAGGGCGCTGAAAAAAACAAATCTGCGTGAAGGACAAAATGTGGCCGTGTTGGTCGCCATGGAAACCGAACTTGAAATTCACAGATTCAGGGGACGTGTTAATCTGGCGGCGCAAATTGAAGACAGTCTGGAGAAAACCGGCATTACGCTGAGTGATGAAGAACGCAAACAATTGATTGCCTTGTCCAGAGACAGTCTACTTGAGGAAGTTCAAATCAACCGTTTTACAAGTTTTATTGGCAACATCATGGCGGCGAGAATTTCTTCACTGTGGGATTTTTCCGGACCGGCGATGACAATTTCATCCGAAGAAAATTCGGTTTTCAGAGCACTTGAAATAGCACAAATGTTGCTGGTGGATAACAACGTAGACGCGGTAGTAATCACTGCTGTGGATCTCGCAGGAAGTCCGGAGCAGGTTTTGCTGAGAAACAGAAAATCACCTCTCAATTCCGCAAAAGCTACCCTAAGTTTTGACCGTGAGGTCAATGGTTGGATGATCGGTGAAGGTGCCGGTACAGTGGTTCTCAAAAGTATGGAGAATGCAAAAAAGGACCATGAACAGATTTACGCGACACTTGATGCACTCGAATTTGCAAATGGAGTTTCCGCGGAAGCTGTCGAAGATGCAGGAAATAAAGCCTTAAAAAGCGCAAAACTGAAAGCAGACGAAATCGGCATTTTGGAAGTTTTCGGAAGTGGAAACGAGCACGAAGACAAAGCGGAGATGAGTGGATTAAGCAATCTATATTCCGGCAAAAACTCAAGCTGCGCAATTGGTGGAATCAAGGCCAATATTGGACATACATTTGCTGCGTCAGGGATGGCAAGTTTGATCAAAGCAACGCTTTGTCTACACCATCGTTTTATTCCGGGGGTTCCGCAATGGAACGAGCCAAAAACAGAATTGCTTTCCGGAAATGAATTTTATGTACCGGTAGAGTCGCGACCATGGCTGATCCAACCGGGTGGTTTAAAAAGACATGCCGCAATCAGCGGATTAGGTCAGGACAACGTTTGCTCGCATCTGATACTTTCGGAAGTTCCAGTAGAATTACGTCAAAAAATAGCAGTCGCGGAATCCGGTGATTTATCTTTGTTTCCGTTGATGGGACAAGATATGAGCACTGTGCGGAAAACTTTGGCGGATTTAGAAAATGATTTGCAGTCCGGTAAAGAGCCGGCAGCATTGGCCCGTAGATATTATGAGGTATCAAAAAATACTGATGCAGAATTTTCCGCAGTGCTGATCGGAGCGACAAGAGAGGAAATACTAAAAGAAATTACAGCAGCAAAATCCGGGATTGAAAATTCTTTTTCCGGAAAAGGTGACTGGTCTTCTCCTAAAGGAAGTTATTTTACCGCATCTCCTTTGTCTCGTGAAGCTAAGGTTGCGTTCACTTATCCGGGTGGTTTCAGTGCGTATGTGGATTGCGGTCGTTCCTTATTTCAGATGTTTCCGGGACTGCATGAGCTGGATCAAAAGTTTCTCAATGAAACCGGACCTGCAGACAAGCGACGCGGAAGCAATTATTTGTCTGAACTTTTGCAGGAACGCCGGCTTTTTCCCCGAACGATGGAACGTTTAAGTAATAAGGAACTGGATGCGTTGCAGGATGATTTTATCCACAGTCCAATCGCCATGTTTGAAAGCGGAGTCAGTTCCGCTGTACTAAATACTCACGTAATGCGCGCAGGTTTCGGTTTGGAACCGCAGATTGCATTTGGTTACAGCATGGGTGAAATATCAATGCTTTACGGACTTGGTGTGTGGGAAAGTATGTCAAACATGAGCGATATTTTGAATACCTCAAATCTTTTTTCGGAACGTTTGGCAGGACCGATGAATGCTGTGCGTGAAGCATGGAAATTAACTGAGGATGAATTCCGTAATGATACACTTTGGGGCTGTTATACAATCAGAATTTCAGTTGCGGAAGTACAGAAATTGGTGGACAAAGAAGCACACGTTTATCTAATCCTGATCAACACACCGGAAGAAGTGGTAATTGCCGGTGAGCCGGCTGCCTGTGAAAGGGTTATTAAAAAATTGAAACGTCCAATTCATCCAATTCCGGTCACAGATGTGGTGCATTGTGAACCTGTCAAAACCGAATATGAAGAAATACGGCGAGTCCACACTGACCGTGTTGTGGAAACACCGGAAATTGATTTCTATTCCGCAATTGATTATGGAGTGACAAAACTCGACAGCAAAACGCTGAGTCACAATATTGCTACGATTTACGGGAAAACGGTGGATTACAGTCGTCTGATTGAAACTGTTTATGCAGACGGAGCCAGAATTTTTGTTGATTTAGGACCGCGTGCAACCTGCTCAAAGTGGATCAGTAAAACTCTTGACAAGCGCAAGCACCTTTCAATCAGTGTCAACCGTAAAGGTACCGACAATCGGGCCATGATTCTAAAGGCATTGTCCAGCCTGATCAGTCACCGTGTGCCGGTAAAGCTGGATCCACTTTTTCCGGAAATTCCAATACAAGCACAGAAACAACTGCCGCAAACTATTAAACTGGGTGGAACACCGATCAAGCAGGTTTTTGAAAAAGGTGCGGAATCCTTCTCTACAAGCAACACGGAGTTAAGTCAACAAAACACAGTTTTGCAAAGTAGCGTCACGGTTCCTGTGTCTACGTCAGATTTTCAGAATTTGGAACATCAGGAATTGCAAAGCATGGGCACGGCGTCACATGACTTCACAAAGCCACATATCCCTGCAAATATAGTAGCCCCGGACGACGTACCGGAGGAATTGCCCAATTTTGATCAAACCTCATTTTTGACTCAAACACAAAAGACCCTAAATCCAGCAGCCAATATCAAACCGGCCGAAACAGTTCCATCTTTCTCACCTTTTCCTGGGGAATATGGTTCACGCAGAAATGCTGCACATGCAGCATTTTTAACAGTTAGACAACAAGGCTTACAGCAATTTTCCGGTATAATCGGGAGTTTGCTCAAACAGGAATCACCTGTTGTCAATGAGCAAGCTGGCTTAAGTGTTTTAAATTCAGCATCGGTTTCACCTACCCCTAAGCTGGAAAAAAACACAACACCAGCACTTTTTGATTATCAGGATTTACTTGAACTGGCAGGTGGTAATATTTCAAATGTTTTTGGTCCGGAATTCGCGGAAATAGATTCGTATCGACGTTATGTACGTTTACCGATGGAACCTTATTTATTGGTCAGCCGAGTCACCCAAATTGACTGTAAACTTGGTGAATTCAAACCTTCAACAATTACTACAGAATATGATATTCCAAACAACGCGTGGTACACCACTGATGGTCAAATTCCATGGGCAGTAGCGGTTGAATCCGGACAGTGCGATTTGATGCTTATCAGTTATCTTGGCATTGATTTTCAGTGCAAGGGTGAGCAAGTCTACCGTCTGCTCGACTGTACACTGACCTACCTTGATGACATGCCGCTTGAAGGGCAGACATTACGTTATGAAATTTCGATAAATTCATTTGCAAAGCACGATCAGAACCTGTTGTTCTTTTTCAATTATGAGTGTTTTGTCGGCAGTAAAATGGTGTTGAAAATGGATGGAGGATGCGCGGGATTTTTCTCAGATGAAGATTTAGCACATGGACGCGGAGTTATTCATACTGCTCAAGAACTGGAATTAAAAAAGAACGCAGAAAAGATATTTTTTCCGGCTTTGCTCCATTGTCCGAAAACTTCTTTCACCCGTCAGAAACTGCTCGAAATTTCCAATGGAAATCCTGCCGGTTGTTTTGGACCAGAATATAATCAGTACGGCAAAAATCCTTCGCTGAAAAATGCACCAGATCAATTTTTAATGTCGGACCGTGTACTTTCCGTAGAACCGCAGGGCGGTGCATATGGTCTCGGATATATAGTCGCAGAAAAAGATTTGGCTCCGGATGACTGGTATTTTCCATGTCATTTTAAGGATGATCCTGTAATGGCCGGTTCCCTGATGGCGGAAGGCTGTGTACAGTTATTACAGTTTTTTCTGCTCCATCTTGGTCTACAAACTCTGGTAGAGGATGCGACATTTCAGCCGATTCATGATTTGCCGCAAATTGTGCGTTGCAGAGGACAAGTTATTCCTGGTGACCCAAAAATCACTTATCACGTTGAAGTCAAAGAAATAGGCCTTGAACCTTATCCATATGCGATTGCAGATATTGACATTTTGGTAGGTGAAAGAATTGTAGTGGATTTCCGGGATTTAGGAGTTCAACTCGCAGAAAAAACCGACAACACCGGTGCCGAAAGTCAGCTGCGTGTTACAAAAAATCAGCGCACCGCATTTTCAGCAACTGATGCTCTTAAAGCGCAAAGTACAATTCAGGCAGCCGCTGTAAAACGTGAACTGTTTGCAGATGAACAAATGATTTGGGAATTTGCTCTGGGAGATGTGACTAAGTGTTTTGGTTCGGATTTCGATGTCTATAAAAACCGACCGATGCAACGTAACCCAAACGGTGATTTACAGTTGATTTCACGTGTTTATGATCTGCATGGAAAGCGGATGGAGTTTGAAAAACCGATGACAATTGTAAGCGAGTATGATGTGCCTGAAGACGCCTGGTTTTTCCGTCAAAATTCACACCCGACTCTCATGCCGTATTCCGTACTGATGGAAATTGCTTTGCAGCCTTGTGGATTTATTTCAACTCAGTCTGGAGCGATTTTGATCTATCCGGAAATTGATCTGCATTACCGAAACCTTGACGGCAAAGGTACTTTGCTGAGTACTCCTGATCTGCGAGGAAAAACTATTGTGAATGAGGTGGAGTTGCTCAGCACAGTTGCCTCAGGAAATACTATCATTCAGAATCACCGTTTTGCTTTGAGTTGTGACGGACAAAAATTCTATGAGGGCGATACCGTCTTCGGTTATTTCACCCATGACGCTCTTGCCAATCAGGTTGGCTTGGACAGCGGTAAAAAAGTATTGCCGTGGATCAACGAAATACCGGCTGAAAAAACTATCGTACTAGAACTTAATTCCGCAGAATTCCGCCAATTACTAGGTGGAAATCCGGAAAAACCACATTTTCATTTATGCGCTGGTCAACTCAGTTTTTCTGATGAAATAAGACTTGTTCCTGAAGGAGGGAAATATGGAAAAGGCTATGCCTATGCCAGAAAAGAAGTGAATCCTCAGGATTGGTTTTTTCCCTGTCATTTTCACGAAGATCCAGTAATGCCAGGTTCGCTTGGACTTGAGGCGATCATCCAGGCTTTGCAGGCTTTTGCTCTGCAGAAAGGACTTGGTGCATCATTCCGTAATCCGCGTTTTGCACCGGTGATGACTAAGGTGCTGTGGAAATACCGCGGACAGATTGTACCGCAAAATAAATACATGCAATTGGAACTGCACGTTAAAAATATTGAAGAAAAAGATGGACAACTTATTATCAGCGCGGATGCAAATTTGTGGCGTGAAGATTTGAGAATTTATGAAATTTCCGATATTGTCTTAGGAATTACTGAAGCTTAATATTAACAAAATAATTGAAAGTAAAAAATGAAATTAACAGATGCAATTGCGGAATTGAAAGCAAAAATCGGCGGAGAAGCTGAAATTGGACCATGGTTGGAAATGACACAGGAGCGGATTAGTGATTTTGCTCAAGCGACTGGAGATTTTCAGTGGATTCATCTTGATCAGCAAAGAGCAGAGGCAGAATCACCTTACGGAAAAACCATTGCACATGGATTCCTCACACTTTCGCTGGTTCATTATCTCGCGGGAATGGTGAATGCAGACAAACCCCCAATTCCAGGTGCGCAAAGACTGATTAATTATGGTTTGAATAAAGTGCGCTTCCCCTCAGCAGTTTCTCCGGGAGAAAATATCCGCTCCCGTGCAGAAGTTATCAGTGTTCAGGAAGTAAAAGGTTCGCTGGAACTGATCAAGATAATTACTGTTGAAATTGAAAATTCGGAAAAACCTGCTTGTGTTGCAGAAATAGTAACAAGGGCCTACTTCGACTAAAAAGCAGCAAAGGTGCTATCGCTGGTAAAAACTGGGAGAATAAAATTGACCACTTTTGCAAAATATGACTTATTAGAGTCCGGAGAGCGTAAGCGAGGTTTTTAACAGAGGATAGCAAATTCCGCCTTCCCAACATCCTTGGTAAGTGATATTGAGCACACCGTTTTTCTGGTTTTTTACAATTGGAGTAAGACGCAAGGTGGCTTCAACCACATCATGGTAAACTTCACTTGCACCAAAAAAAGGATCCTCCTTTATTTGAGCAACTGGAAAATGAACATCCTCGATGATAAAATCCTGGCTGCTGAAAGCAAACTTCTCTTTGTACAAATAATAAAACTGTGGAATCTGCCAGCGAATAACTGCTTCAGCAGGACCTGTAACAATATGGTCCAACTTAAACGCTTCTTCAGCAGCAAGAGGCTCGGCATCAAAGAATGATTTTTGCGCACTTACTGAAAAAGCAGTAAAACAAAGTAATAACAATATCAGTGTAATGAGCAGGTAAGAGTTGACTGACTTTTTTGTATTCATCTAAACTAAACGCTTAAAAATTATATTTACACCTGCAGCAGACAAATCATAGACTCTGTCAAGCTGCCGTCATTTCCGTATTATTCGTTGTGCTCAGTCGTGCTGAAAGTATAGGTTGTGACTACTCCATTGTCATCAAACTGAATCACCAGATCCTTGGCCTTACGTTCTCCAAAAACAGAATAATCGTAATTACCGTATGTCCAGGCGAGTTCTCCATCCTGATTCCCCGAAAGCCACGGTGATCCGAACATTTTGCGAACCTCACTTTTGCTCGTCTGCCCTATCTTTATTGCAGGAACATATGCAACCGGAAAGTCTTTTCCCAAAGTAATACACGCAGAAGCAAAAAAGAGTAATCCTGTGGAAAGGAGTATAATTTTTGCAAAGTTCCGCACCCTCAATCCTCTTTCAGCCAATCCAAAATAATTTTTCATTTTCATTTTATACCTTTAGTTTTTAACGTCCCTGCCATAACTTTTTCCTGTTTAAGAAAAGTTTACCAGTACAGCTTCTTAGTCAAACTGTTATAAATTGTTTTTTAGTTTTCTGCTGAGCGGAGTAGAAACAGATATAAATCCTCTTACTTTGCGCACATCACATAGAAGTGACGTTCGTCATTTTCAATCACGATTTGAAGTAGTTTGTGTCCGGAAGTCCTGCACCAGGCCTTTATATCAGGCTCTGCTCAGGGGTGAGAACTGCTCATTTGTAAAATGTCTCCGACAACTAATTTCTTCATGGCCTGCCATGTGCGGATTACAGGCATACCCATCCCGCAGTCTCCAAGCTGGATCTTTACTTTGATTTTCATTGACATCAGCAAACTCGGCTTTAATTGATTGTGTTGCAAGGTTTATAAAGTATCTGATTCAAATGTAACAAACAATTTATTATTCAACAAATTTAAGCTGACGAACACAAAAATGTTTTTGCCAAATAATTAATAAAATTTAAACAAATGTTCTTAACCTGTTTTCAACAGATTAATTCTTGAGTAAAAACAGGTTTATAAAAACAATTTCATCTCATGTATACAAAAATAAGTTTATGTACTGTTGTACACTATTTTATAACAAGTACAAAAGAGCAGTTAACACACCTTTGAGTAGTTTACCCAAAAGATGTTATTACACTCTGTCCTGCACACAAACTATTAAACAAATAGCTGAATATCAGAATCAGCAGCAAACTCCAAAAATGTAGCTGCACCTCCGAGTTCAACACCGTCGATGAAGTCTTCTTTGGCAAAACCAAAAACATCCATTGTCATTTGGCAGCCAATCATTCTAACTCCGGATTCTACACAAATTTCGCGTAATTCCTCAATAGAGGCAACACCCTTGTTTTTGAAAGTATCCTTCATCATTGACGTTGCCATCGTTTCAAATCCGGGAACATTTCCCATCAGTACATTCGGCATCGGCCACTCAATATTCTGAAAACTTTTTGGCCCAAAAGGCATTTTCATCGGCATCGCTGGATTTGCCTGCGGTGCGACTTTCGCCACAATTTTCTTTTTTAACAGCGTTAGCCCATAGAAAGTAAAAAATACAGCAACTTCCATTTCCATTGCCACTGCTGTAGATGCTAAGATAAAAGGCGGATAAGCCCAGTCCAAAGTACCCTGTGACGCAATCAGCGCCATACGTTTTGGTCGTTCTTCACTCATTTTGTATCCTTTATAACAAGATGATTATTGACTTTCATGCATTAGAAACTATTTCTAAAACATGTTAAAATCTGCGTTGATGAGAAATTACCCTTACGCAGCCTTCTTAACAGCTACCGCCACTTTCAACAGAGCAGTTAATATTAATAAGCCAATCGCCCATATTCCAAGGGTGACTGTTATTTCAATGAAAGTTGGAAAATATTCTACAACCTCTTCCATTGGTGATGGAACAAAACCTCCAATGATTAGTCCGATACCTTTATCAATCCAGAGAGAGACAACAATTCCGCTACATGCAGCAATTAGTAATTTCTGCGAAGGTTTACGCTGCTGATACAACATAATCAGCACGGACGCAATTCCGACAATCATCGAAAACCACATCCATGGTACCAACTGGTATTTTCCGTCAAGTCCGAAAAACAAATATTGGAGACTGTGTTTGTGTCCCGGAATATTACTGTAAAACGCGGTAAAAAATTCTGCACCGACAAAAAAGAAATTTGCGATAGCGGCATAAGTCGCAATCGTTGCCAGTTTCCGGATCGCTTTATCTCCTACATCAAAATCTGCGAATTTTCGAAGAATAAATGAGATCAAGATCAGTAAAGACGGCCCAACCGCAAATGCGGAAGCTAAAAATCTTGGAGCCAGCACTGCGGTTAACCAAAGGTGTCTTCCTGGTGTTCCGGCATATAAAAATGCTGTGACTGTGTGAATACTTACTGCCCAGACGATTGAAAGATAGATGATCGGTTTCACCCAGTTTGGAGGCGAAATACCTTTTCGCTCTGCTTCTAAAACGGTCCAGCCGCTGACAATGTTAATCAGTAAATAACCGTTCAGCACCTGTACATCCCAAAAAACCATTGAGTTTGGATGAGGATACAACAGTACATAAAAAACCCTGTCCGGATGTCCCATATCTGCAATGATAAACAACAGACAAATAGTTGCCGCAGAAACAGCTAAAAATTCACCGATGATTACTATTTTACCGAACTCTTTGTAATCATGAAGATAGTAAGGTAGAACAACCATCACTGCAGAAGCCGCTACTCCAACCAAAAAAGTAAACTGCGCAATGTAGACACCCCAGCTAACATCACGGCCCATTCCGGTAACAGTCAGCCCGTAAGTAAGTTGCTGAGAATAGGAATAGATGCCTAATATAATTAAAGCCACTAAGAGAGCGACCCAGCTCCAATAGACTTTATTTCCTGTTAATGCCTTTTCTATCATCTCTGTCTCAAGTTATGTAGAAAACTGAAGGATTTGTCCCCAATTCCGGTTTCCTTTGAATAGTCGGATTATCTTTCAAAATCTGACGAATTTCGGTTTTCTTATCGTACAAATTACCAAAAGTTAAAACTTTTTCCGGACATGCTTCCACACAAGCAGGCTGTTGTCCTTTTGCTAAACGTTCCGAGCAAAAATTACATTTCTCAACAACCCCTTTTTCACGTGTTGGATACTCCTGAGTTATATCTTCAATAGCCGGACGAGGGTCTCTCCAGTTAAAACTCCTTGAGCCGTATGGGCACGCGGCCATACAAAAACGGCAACCGATGCAGCGGTGAAAATCCATTTCTACAATCCCGTCTTTGCGCTTGAATGTCGCACCGGTTGGACAGGCCATCACGCATGGAGGATCAGCACAATGGTTGCACATAGTAAGAAACGGTTTTTGTTTAGTTTCTGCTGAGACAAACTGCTGGCTTTTACTTGGAAATACTTTGGCGTAATCACTTTTCCAGATCCATTTAATTTCGTCTTTAGGATTATCAAATTCCGGAACATTATGCGTCACATGACAAACGTCTATGCATTTCACGCAACCGTCTACACATTTCCGCATGTCAATAACCATGCCCCAGCGAATACCCTTTTCAGCGACAGGTTTTTCGGTTGACGCAGTAGCAAAACCGGTCGAGTATTTACTGATAAATCCGGAAACAACTCCGGCCCCAGCAAGCACACCCGCGGATTTTTTGAGGAATTTACGTCGATTTTCAATCACTGTTTTCCTCCTGAAATTGTTGTTTGCTTTCAGCAAACTGCTGATTTCTCGCCAGTAAATTATTCAGCAGATTTTGTTTACTGATTTCTCCGCTTTCAATTCCGGACAATTCGGTATGTCCACCACTTTTCGGAATCACGTGACACTCCCAGCAATATGGTTTTACGCTGGCATAGGAGTGACATTCTTCACAAAACTTCTCCTTGCTAACATGACAGCCGAGACAGGTTTTGGTTAGACTTTTTTCGACCTTACTTCCGTCCGGCATAATGTGAAATCGCTCACCGTCTCTTACCACAGAGTCACGCCATGTATTCAGCAACTTCATGTGATTCTTCCGCATGTACTCCACCGGCGCAACGCATTGCTCTCCTTTGGTCTGCATTGCTATTTGCGGAAAGTCTTCCGCTTCAGTGCTTTGCCAGAAAGGATATGACGCAGCCAGCAAAAAAACCGCCAGTCCGGCAAAAATGAGGATTTTTTCATTCATCTTCCTCCCGCGCCGCACTTTCAGGTTCAAAATCCACCATTTCGTCCTCTCTCAAATCTTCGGTACGTTCATTTTCGCCTTCCATCACGAGAGCATTTCCGACCAATTCGTGAAGACCATAAACAGAAACGCCGGGATTCCAGTAATTCATTAAAGGCGGCAGACTCGCACGGTCAATCGCACAGATTGCAACGAGGGCATTCACATCATATTTATCTTTCACATGCTTGACCGCACTTGCGCGGGGAAATCCACCACGCATACGGATATCCATATATTCATCCGTATTAAGTCCACTTCCGGAACCGCAACAAAACGTTTCTTCACGAATCGTATGCTCCGGCATTTCATTGAAACTGTTGCAGACATTTCTTAAAACATAACGCGGTTCTTCGAGCATGCCCATTCCGCGGGCGATATTACAGGAATCGTGGAATGTGGTTTTCAAATGATCGTTGCGTCTCGGATCAAGTTTGAGTTTGTCTTGATGAATCAAGTCTGCGGTAAACTCTGCAATGTGAACCATTTTGGTTGAGGTGGCATTACGGAATTTCGTGCCGGTAATCGGCGAAACTGGTTCTTCCAGAAAATCCGCGGGACCGTTCATGGTATCCATGTACTGGTGCACAACACGCCACATATGACCGCATTCTCCGCCCAAAATCCATTTCACTCCTAAACGCTCTGCCTCATGAAACATTTTCGCGTTTATTTTTTTCATCGATTGATTTGAAGTGAACAAACCAAAATTTCCGCCTTCCGAAGCATACGTACTGAGTGTGTAATCCAAACCGATGTGCTCAAACAACATCAGATAACCCATCATCGTATAAATTCCGGGATCACCGAAAACGTCTCCGGAAGGAGTGATGAAGAGAATTTCCGCACCCTTGCGGTTAAAGGTTGGATTGACAGTAATTCCGGTTTGATCCTCAATATCTTCTGCCAAAGACTCAACCACGTTTTTAAAGGTGTGTGGTTCTATACCTAAATGGTTTCCTGTACGGTTACAGTTTGAGGCCGGTTCGGAGATCCAGTTTATATTGGCACCTGCCAGATTGAGCAATTCGCGACCCATCAAGGTGACTTCCGCGGTATCAATCCCGAAAGGACAAAATACAGAGCAACGGCGGCACTCAGTACACTGATGAAAATACATGAACCATTCTTTGAGTACTTCTTCTGAAAGTGGTCTTGCTCCAACCAGTCCTTTAAAAAGTTTTCCGGACCAGGTAAATTCGTGCCGATAGACTGAGCGCATCAATTCTGCTCTGACAACGGGCATATTTTTTGGATCACCACTGCCTAAAAAGAAATGGCATTTGTCTGAACAAGCACCGCACCTGACACAAATGTCCATGAACAATTTGAAGGAACGGAATTTGTCTAAACGTTCCTTCATGCCGTCTTTGACAATTTTTTGCCAGCCCTCTTCCAGTTTCCAGTCTTCATCCGCCGGACTCCATTTTCTTGGATTATTGAAACCAAGATCTTCAATCACATTCGGTTTGGCGGCATGACACCAGTTTCCGTCACGGAACACAACCGGAATATCCAGCCACTCTTTGCCCGGACTGTCGCCTTTTAAAAGACTCGGCGCCTGCTCGTACTCCAACTGGAGATCAGCCAATTTAGGAGGGTTTGTTGACATCTTTATTCCTTTTCTTCCGGTAGTGGAACTTCAGTAGGCAAATCTGCTTTGACCATTTTTTCACGGAATTCGTCTTCATATTCTGCATATGTACGAAATTTAACTTCAGGATTCCAGGGATTGATGTGACGTTTTTCACGGCTGTTATTGGCCAAATTACGTGTAGGGCTGAGGAAAATTCCGCCCATGTGCATCAGTTTACTGAACGGAAAATAACTCGCCAGCACGCAGACGAGGAATAGATGCACATAAAACATGCCACCTATTTTTCCGGGTGCATCAAACTGAAAACTGACTAGTCCCTGGACTAAAATTTTGATTTCCACGACATCCACTTTGTCCAGATAACGCATACTGATTCCACTCAGAGCAATTGCTAAAATCAGCAACAGCGGAAAATAATCTGTGGAAAGTGAAATGATCCTCATCTGCGCGCTGGCTAATCTGCGTATTAGCAAAAAGGTGACCGCGATGACCAACAGCAGATCTGTGATATAAAGGGTAGGCAGGGTGATTTGCAAAAACCCGTCAACACTTTCAAGTAACTCAACAAAGCCAGGAACCGACGCTAAGAAGAAGCGGTAATGCCGTAGCACGATTACCAACAAAGACCAGTGGAATAAAAGACCTGCCATCCAGAGCCACTTACTGGACGCATAAGCGAGGCTGGGACCGGGAGCAAGTTCTGCTTTTGTGTTACGGAACAATGAGCGGAAAAACAAAACTTCCAGTGACATTCTGCCGAATACTCCCCAAAATCCTGAAGGACTTTCCAGTTCATCACGCTTAATCCATTCCAGTGACTTCGCTTGCCCGCAGGTGGTAGGAATACGGAAAGGCACCGGTGATTTTACCCAGTCATAAATTTTCCAGCTGAAGCCTCCTAAAAACAACACTATGGATATATAAGGGATGATCACCCCAAACAAATATTCCAAACCTGCGGCAACGCCGAAATAAGCTACTAAAGCCAGCAGTAAGATCGCTAATAAAGGATAGATAAGCTTCATATTCCTGCCTTCTTCAACAACATAAATGCTTTGTTTTTACTTTCATCAACTTTTAGTTGATAGATTTTTTCACGCTGAGCACAGTAACAATCAACAGTTTCAAGTGTCATACTTTCAATAGTTGAATTAAACTCCACCCAGTCTTTTGCGTTAAAACCAACTCCTGTTTTTTTTGCAAGTTTACGTACAATTCCCTTTAACTCATAAAAAAGTGCTGTCGCTTTTGACGGTGGAAAATCCTGAATTGCGAGTATCCTGCATATTTGCTCTTGCGCCTCTTTAAATTTTTCACCTTTTTTCTCAAAATTTTCCAAAATCACTTTCAATCCTTCATGCAGTTGATGACGGATTGGATTTTGGAACTGATCCATTTGTGTCATGATCAAAGACTGTTTCTGTTTTGAAAATATTGCCAGTCTGAGGTTCAGCCATTTTTCAAGGATCACTTCCTGATTTTGTGCTAGCAGCGTATTTAGCGAATTGCTCATAACTCTCCTGCCATTTTACAGAAACGAAAACGAACGTTCTGCATCACGCCGCTCTCTTAAAACGTTCTGCAGCTTTTCCGCTGGACAGTATTTTACGGACAGCAACTGCTGCTTCCTTGACAGAATTAAAACGTTCCAAATGCCAAAGCGTTAAAGAAGCACTGAAAAGCAAAGCATCGCTGGTAGCATTGTTCACGCCCTGTAAAGCAGCCAGGCCTTCTTTTGCGGAAAGTTTTGCAATTTCGGAATTATTTTTATCAGGAGCAAAGTCTCTATCTTTATCAGGCAGAATAGCTACTGGAATAGGAACGAGACGATTGTCACGTTCAATCCCTATTTCCGTTGGATCTGCTTCTACAAGCATGTCTTTACTGTCTTCCCAATAACGGACAAATTCACCTCGTTTACGTAAAGACGGGGTAACACCGCCTTCTGTTCCTCGCAGCAAAAGTGTTGAGCTGAATCCGGAATGCCGCGCCAGCATTGTGTATATCGGCGGATATTCATTGTGCACATATCCACTGAGCAGATGTGTTTTTTTACGTCCCCTGATCGGTCCTGTCAAAACCTCTACAGTGGAAATAGCAGCACGTTTTACAATCCTTTTTCTAAAATCCGTCAGTTCATACAAACTTGGACAAAATACGCTTTGATCCGCATAAGCCCAGCCGATTTCCGGATTGCTAATTTGTTTTGCGATTTCTTCTACAGGCAGATTTACAGAAACTCCTGCTGCTGCTAAAATCTGGTTATGAGTCACACCAAATTTAGGTGCGACTGTTTCAATTCCGTGTGAAAGCGCAGGAACTCCGGCCTCTGCCAGCAGGACTGCTAAAAACGGTGATGATGGAAGACTGCGCGCATAACCATTGTACGGATCAGCAATGTCCACCAACTCATCCACGTCCGCTTCAATAATTTTCGTTCTATCCAGAATAGCCTGTAAAACACCTTTATTTTCATCATCGGTTTCACGTTTTACACGCAAGCCAATCAGAAAGACTGCTGCCTGAACCGGATCCGCCAGCCCATCCAAAACAAGCCGCATTCCAGCACGTGCTTCATCGTATGAAATACTTTTGCTGAGTTCCGGACCAGTCGCAACACGCTTGATGATGGAAGTCATCGTCTTTTCCGGATTCTCCAGCAAATCTGCTAAAGTTGTGTTCATTAATTTTTTTCAGTAAATTATTAATTAAATCGTTTTTTATGTTTTTCCAGCTCTTCTTGCAGGATTTCACGCGCCGTGTCTTTTTTACCGGACAGGAAAAGTTCAACAACCGAACCGGAAAATATCATACTTTTCCAAAAATCTTTTTTGGCTTCATAAGTCAGCAGAAACGGTTTCATTTTGTGACGGAATTCCCCGAGCATTACGGCCAGCGGCGAATATGCTTCCGGAAGAAATGCTGCGACTTTATTGCGGATGAATCTGGAGAGAGTTGGAGATTTTCCACAACTTGAAACAGCAATGATCAGTGGAGAACGATCCACTATTGAAGGAAAGAGGAAAGAACACATTTCCGGTTGATCCACCACATTTACCGGAATATTATTGCGGTTTGCGATGTTTACAATCGAAGTGTTTAACGCAAGATCTTCGGATGCAGCAATTATCAGTTTGTAATCTTTAACCTCAAACTCACCTATTTTTTCCTTAATGATTTTAATTCTGCCTTTTTCTGACAACTCCTTCAGAGTATCGCAAAGTTGATTTTGAACAGACAAATGGACACTCGCACCGGCTGATAACAGCAATTCAATTTTTTGAACTGCCATTGGTCCTTCACCTGCAACCAAACATTTCTGTTTTTGTAAGTTCAGGAATACTGGTAGAAAATCCATATAATTTACAGACGGCTGATAATGTTTAAGGTTTATTCTGCTAGCTTCAAAATCAAAGCCAACTGTTCACCTGGTGTTCTTCCACCAGTTCAACAAAACCTTCATACTCAATGGATTTTACACCTGCAGTTATTTCTGCAATCCCTCTCGCATTGAGGTCCGGACCAAGCGCATAGACCGGATTGTTTTTAAGAATTTCGTTTAAGGCTGCAGAAAACTTATTATTGGCCTGTACTGCGTAAACACCGTCTTCGATAAAAAGGACTGGATCTCCCGGTTGAAGAAATCGGGCCGATGTTTCAAAACTACTGTTTCCAAAAGGAGATTTATTAATTGTATGTAACATTTTTAAGACACTATATGAATTACAAAGTATATTTAATGATGAACCACAACATCCTGTTCTGTCATCAATTTTCCGATTTCTGCAGAACTTAAAATTTCTACATCGACCACCAAATCATCCTCAGTCAGTCCGCGTTCTTCCAGGGAAATTTGGTCGACATATAATTTTTCCACATCATAACCGTCGAGTGCACCAAAAGTTTTAGCAAAACCTTTCATTTCGATGCCTTCAGTATTTTGACCTTTTTTAAGCGCATATACACCGTCATCGATAAACGCTACCGAAATATCCTGATCGTATGCGGCCATAATTAAAATCATTTCCAAACCCTCGTAGGTGTAAATAGTCCCGTGGGGGGCTGCTCGCATGACGTGCATTATTTTTTTAACTATTTCATCATCGCAAGATTCGCTTTCAATTTCTTCCATTTTATTAATCTCCAAAGGTGATAAGTCTGTCGTTGCGGATGGCAATATCAGTCAGGTTGCCGAGTCCGGTAATAGTTCCGCAATCAATCAGCACATCATCATTGATTCCTCGTCGCTTTGCCGCGGCAATACAGGCTAACATCTGTACACCGTGTTCTTGACACAAATGTGCCCAGCGACTGGCAATGTGCCGATCATCCTGAGGTGGATCCATCAGTCTTGTCGCATTGATTACTCCGTCATTGTAAAAAAAGACAGCATCAATCGTATGACCTTTTTTGATCGCAGCTTCAGCAAATTTGTAAGCCGTATCCGCTGCCTGATGATTATACGGCCCCTCCTTGAGTAATATTCCAATATTCATAAAGTTGTTGTCATTGGGGGTTATGATTTAACTAAAGATGAAGCCTCCTCCGACCGTCAAGGCCGGGCTTAAAAAAAAGCAATCAGTTTCCGAAAATTATGTACCGCTGATTCTTTCAAAATAACGGGAGCGGTAAAAATGTCGTTCATGCTCGGAATCATTGACAAACGCGTTGCGGTTATGCAAAACATTATTGCTGATTAATCCCATTCCTGACTCGAGTTGTCCCTTAAAAATATAAGCTGAATCACCTGCTAAGATTTTTTTGAGTGTCGAAACTGCTTTCCTGGTTTGAGGATTGTCCGCCCAAATCACCTGCTTTTTCCGAATTGTGAAACGCATGTGCAGTTTGCCGGATGCGGATATGCGGAAAACCGGACCGGTCTCAGTCCTGCGGGCGACCTCGCCTTTTTCTCCCATTCTTGGAGGAATACTCAAAACATCCGGACTCATGAGTGCACTGATGTACTCCGGATTTTCATCACGCAAAATAATGTAAGCAACTTCATGATCCAGCAAACCGTTTGCACCGCCACTTGCCGCACCTTGAACAGAGTGTAACATCATCGAGTGAATCTGCTCTTTCGGCGTATTATAATAACCATCCGTGTGCCAGTTGATAGCTTTACTGGTGTACGGAATATAATGTCGGCGAATCCCGTCTTCGCGAACCTTCAGCGAAGTGAGAGCGTTTTCATCTGCCAGCCAGTTCTTGTTCAGCCCGCTGACACCGAAACGCCGTCCAATAGAAAAAGGAATTTCCGGATCCGGATCTGTTCCTGTCCGCCCTGCATAAAGCGCCATATTCGTTTTGCGGCAACGCTTCAGCAAAGCATCAAACTCGCTTTGTTTTAACTTACGTGGATCATTGATTTCCACCAAAAGCTCTTCAATTTTTTGCGGATAATTCTTGAGCTTAGTATCCCGCCAGCGTAAATAAGTTTCGTTATCTGCAAGGTCGAAAGGACTGACTTCCATAGTTCGTGTTTTTCAACATGGAAAATTACTGAGCTTCTGCCATTTCAGCTTTTGCTGCTGCATGTACCATAACCCACGTTTTAGAAAACTCTGCAAAAGGTTTTTCTACATATTGAGAAAAATAAAGGTGATCTTCTGCGTCTTTGAGGTCACCTTTTTTGAGAGATGCTAAAGCTTTTTGTCCGGAAACTCCTGCATCGTGACCAGTCAAACGTGCTTGTTTCCAATAATTGATTGCTTCCATACGGTAAACAAATGTTTCAGGAAGTTCCTCTGCAGCCTGCAGTGAATTAATTTCAGTCTGTCTTGGACCAAAAGTGACAGACCAACCTCTTTCTGCCCAGTGTAGGGAGTTATCAATCGCAGCTTCTGTTTTTTTTATCAAATTTTCATACATTACTATCCTCTCAATAATATTAAAGTCCTTCTCCCATGCCCATCTGAATGTAGCCTGTGGGGCAAACTAGAGAACAAAGATGACAGCCCACACATTTTGTGTAGTGGGTGTACATAACTTCGCCGATTGGATTTTTGCGATAGCGTGAAATCGCATCCTGTGGACAAAAAGCTGCACACTGGTTACAGTCAAAACACAATCCGCAACTCATGCAACGTTTTGATTCTTCTTCAGCCTGTTCTTTAGTCAGAACTTCCAGGACTTCATCATGATTGCCAACAATATTTTCTGCGACATTATGCTTACGTTTTACTTGTTGGGAGTGGAAAAAGTAGTTAATGTCCTGTTCTTTGACCTTTATTACACTTTTATATTGTTCTTGCGGCAGTGCTAAACCATGAAGAAAAGCATCAATTGAATCTGCAGCTTTTCTTCCATGACCTACTGCAGTGGTAATTAAGTCCACCTTGAGTGCATCTCCGCCGCCGAACACATTTTCCTTACCAACGACACGTAAATTTTTATCAAGTTTGAGCAAAGAAGTTTTTTCGTGGATACTGTCCTCAAAACCTTTCATATCTGTAGTTTGCCCGATTGAAGCAACTACCATATCTGCTTCTATTTCGAATATTTCATCGGTAGTTTTATAACGCAGAAAAGGTATTTTAGCATTCCAGCCTTCTTCGCCATTTTCTTTTTTCACCATTTTAGCACATTTTACACCACGTACACCGTCGCCGTTTTCCAGGACTTCAAGCGTTCCTGCCAAATATTCGATCTTCGCACCTTCTTCAATTGCATCCTCGAACTCATCAGGATAGCAGTTCATATCCTCTCTTGGAACTGCTGAAATAATAGTCGCTTCCGAACCCAAGCGACGTGCCAAACGTGCTACATCCATGGCTACGTTACCGTCGCCTATAACGATGACTTTTTTGCCGATGTTAACAGCATCACCGTGAATCTCATAAGCTCTGAGAAATTCAATTGCATTCGTGGTTTCCGGTCTGTTCTTGAAACCCTGAATCGGCAGGCTTCTTCCGGTTTGTGCCCCAACACCGATAAAAACAGCATCATAATCTTTTTCGAGTTTTTCCAGAGAAACATCTGTGCCAATACGAACACCCATTTTCATTTCAATACCGAGGTCAATAATTTTTCCAACCTCTGCTTCAAGAACTCTGCGTTCTACACGATAGCCCATGATACCGTAGAGCATCATCCCGCCCGGCTTTTCATTAAAATCGTAAATTGTTACCGCATGGCCTTTGCGTCTCAACTGATAGGCTACAGAAAGTCCGGCTGGACCTGCTCCAATAACCGCAACATGTTTTCCGCTATCTTCGCCTGGAGGATGCAGTTTTAAACCTGCGTCAATACCGTGTTCGCCGATTGCATGCTCCACTGCATTAATCCCAATGCTTTCTTCACGGTGCTGACGGTTACAGGTACTTTCACAAGGATGCGGGCAAATTCTGCCCATGATAGCCGGAAATGGATTTGTCTCCACAATTCTGTACCAGGCATCGTCCCACTTATTGTCTGATTTTTCAACACCTGTCAAGAGGTTGTGATAACCCCTGATATCTTCACCTGCAGGACAACCGGCAGTACAGGGCGGCACCTGTTTTACATAAATTGGGCATTTGTGACTTTCATCACCAAAAGCAACTACCTTATGAAATCCATCCTGATCAGAATATTCCGGAAACTCATAGTTATTAGCAAAATCGAGAATTGGATTTGAGTCAAAAGTCATAATCTGTTCCTCTATTTAAAATCGAACATGCATCGATTGGTTAAATGTGGTTCTGGCGTGGCGGTAACTATCAATCATGTCAACCTCAAAGGTCAACTCGGCTTCCTCAAAAAAGCGTTTCCAACCAATGCGGTCAATCCATTCGTTCATCCGTTCCCAGGGTTTTCCTCCTGCTTTGTATGCTTTCAATATTCTGCCGACCACAGCATTTACTTCCGGCCAATGAGGAGGATTGTTAGGAATCCCTTCTGCAACAAGGCTCATGGATTGAGGTTTTGAACGTGCATTACTGTTTTTTCCACCGACCCAAATCGCAAATTGTGAATGTTCAGGATGATTAATTTCCATGGATGGACATGCACCAAAGCAGGCCCCGCAGACAATACACTTTTCTTCATCAACCATCAATGAACGTTTGTTATTGACAATAGTTGGACGAATTGCTGCAACAGGACAACGTGCTACTGCTTTAGGAAGTTCACAAAGCGTTGACAATTTGGCATGGTCAATACGAGGAGGTCTGGTGTGTTTTACCACAATCGCGACATCTGCCTGGCCGCCGCAGTTGATTGAGCAACAGGAAGTTGAAAGCCGGACCTTGTTCGGCATTTCCAGAGTTTTGAACTCATCATAAAGATTATCCATGACACCTTTCGCAACTCCGGAAGCGTCTGTTGCAGGAATATCACAGTGCAGCCAGCCTTGAGTATGGGCAATCGGCGCAACACAGTTAGCAATTCCACCTACAGGCAAACCCATGTCCTCCAAATCCTTAATCAACGGATCGATTCTGGATTCTTCAGCAAACATAAATTCCACACTGTTGCGGATAGTGAAACGCATAAAGCCATCGGCGTACTGATCAGCAAGGTCACAAAGACCACGGACTAGATCAACAGTGTTCTGACGCGGAGTTCCGGCTCGAACAGTGTAAAGCGCATCACCGCTGAGGCCATAATGAACCATCACTCCGGGCTTGATCAATTTATGATATTTCCATTTACCATAATTTTTAACAACTACCGGATGCAGTGAACCTTCAAGATTATGCGGACCGGACTCAATGGTTTTCCAGGTTCTTTCTAAGGGTGCATTCATAATAAACTCCTCTAAAATTTAGTGTAACTGAAAACAGGCGGAACAACTTGATTGTGTTTTTTAGCAACAAGATGCCCGTTGTCCACAACAACGTAATGCTATACCGCGCTATCGTATTGTTTTTTGTAATAAGGATTGTCGCGTGGTCTTACCACCATATCAATGTTTGCCTCAATTCCAACTGCATCCAGGAACTGCTTCATGCCGACACGCTCAATTGTTTCACCAACCCGTTCATGGTCTAATCCGGCTTCATCCCACCAGTCAATGATTTCATCCATTAATTCAATGAATTCCTCAACTTCCTCATCAGTATCGAGTTTCATGAAAGGTATCATCATCGCACCAAGATTGACTCCAACCTTGAGTGTGTTTTTGCCTCCCATCAGCAAGGATGCTCCTCTTTCTTTGCCAGGTGAAAGAGCTTTTGGTAATACATTTAGGCAGTGCATGCAGCGCACACAGTTCTTGTTGTCAATCTCAATTGTGGAGGTTCCTATTTTGTGAGAAATAGCTTTGGTCGGACACATATTGACGACCTGATCAAACAGCGCGTCTTCTCCATTGTCATCGATCCACTCCGTGACGTATTCCTGTTCGATTTGAATCGAATCCCTCCATGTTCCAATTAAAGCTACGTCGGCCCGCATAATTGCATTTGCACAATCATTCGGACAGGCGGAGAATTTAAATTTCATTTTGTAATTGAATTCAGGACGGTGGGTCATGCCTGCATAATTTTTTAAGACTTTTTCGTGAACTTTGAGGTTATCAAAACAGGCTTGTTCACAACGTGCGGGGCCGACGCATGAAGCCGCGGTACGGACAGTTGCTCCTGCTCCACCCAGATCCCAGCCGGCCTGATTGAGCTCATCAAAACATTCCTGCGTTTTTGCCTGCTCAATACCAATCAACTGCAGATTCCCGGATTGGCCGTGCATGTTGATAAATCCGGAACCATATTTTTCCCAGATATCACAAACCTCTCTTAACATTTTTGTGCTGTAATGAAGTCCTGGAGCAGGTTGTATGCGAAAAGTATGAAACTCAGTTGCTTCTGGAAATTTGTCTTTGATCATCGAAAAACGTGTAATAATTCCTGCACCATAACCTTTGACAGTAACCAACCCGCCTTTCCAGTATCCCATTTTAGTTTTGTAGGAATATTCCAGTTGATCCAGAACTCCGCGAATCATGGGTTTTTCAGTACGTTCTCCAAGTTCTTTAAATCCTGTGATAAAACTTGGCCACTTACCGCCTTCCAACTCATCAAGAATGGGGGTAGGGTTGAGGAATTTTCCTTTATTATCGCCAGTATCTTTTTCATCACCGGATGAACCGGCTCCTTTTAAATCTTCCATATCAACTCCTTTTTTAAGACTTAATTAATTTTCAGGTAGCAACGCTGTATCTTGAAATTGAGACATAATAAGGTCGTTTGCAAGCCATACCACTGGCATTCTGTCTGCCTCCTTGCTGCAAAACCCCTGACTGTAGTGGTATCAAACACAACCGGTAGGTTTGGGCAATCCCGCTATCTTACAGGCCTGCAACCCTGGTCCGTTTGGAAAAAGGTTATACAAAAAAACTGATGCTTCTTTCTTATGAATATCGTTTTTCTTAGCAATTGCCTTGGTCAAAACTTTAACTGCAGGCGCAATTTGAAATTCCTGATAATAATCCCTGAGGAAATTGATTATTTCCCAGTGCTCATCGTTCATTTCAATTTCTTCATCTTCGGCAAGTTTAGCTGCCACTCCTTCGCACCAATCTTCCAGTGTAAGTAAATAACCATTTTCATCAGTTTCAATGGTGCTTCCTTCATAGTCAAAACTCATTTTTTTCTCCTTTGTTAGGGTTTTATATCAGCGCTGGTATTCTGTTGCCAGCTCTACAAATCCTCTCGCCCATTGCGGATTCACCGCTGCATGCAAATGTGCGAAAGACGCAAAAATATTTTGATGCAGGATTCCATCCTGCTTTCCATCAATTCCATATCCTCTGATTACGTTGAATTGATAACGCTCCGCTGAGCTTGTTGCGGAAAGGCTCGGCTTTGTTCCACTTGCAGAAAGTGGTTTGGAGTAGTGAAACTCATGCGCTTTTACCAAAGCACCTTCGTCAAACCACCTGCTCTGGCAACGGCTTTTGAGAGAGATATATCCGTAACCAACAGGGTTTTTCTGATAACCGATTTCAAAAGGTAGAACACCTGCTAATTTAAATTTTTTACCTTTGAAATGCGCAGTTTCGCAGAGATAGATCAAACCACCGCATTCCGCATAAACAGGAATTCCACTGCGGACACGTTCCTTAACCTCTAAAAGCAGTTTGCGGTTGGCACTTAATTCCTCGAAAAATGATTCAGGAAAACCACCGCCGATGTAAAGTCCATCCAGGTCAGGCAGTGAATTATCATGCAGCGAATCTATCAAAACCAGCTCTGCACCGTTTTCCCTTAAGGCTGCTAAGTTTTCCGGATAATAAAAACAAAATGTAGGATCATGGAAAATTCCAATTTTTACTGAAGCATGTTCGGGAAGGAGAGGCTTGCTGTCCAGGTAAGCTGTATGGAGTGGAGTGGCTTTAAACATTGATTTGATCGCATCCATATCACAATACTGGGCAACTAACTCACCGGCACGGCTGATGATTCCTCTGGCGGATTCCATTTCATCAACTGTAGTCAAACCTAAATGTCTTTCCGGAATTGTGACAGCTTCATCTATTGGTATTGAACCAACAACTGGAATTCCGCAAAATCTTTCAATTGCAGATTTTTGTTTTTCTTGCTGACGGGCACTCCTGACTTGATTCAGCACGACTCCTACGATGTTTGGCTCAGGCTGCATTTTTTGCATCCCTGTCACCACTGCTGCTGCTCCGCGTCCCATCCCCCGGCTGTTTATCACTAGCAGAACCGGTGACTGAAGCATATTAGCCAGCCCTGCACTGCTGTCAAAACCATCAAGGCTCATACCGTCATGTAATCCGTGATTGCCTTCAATCAAGGCCATACTGGACTCTGTACTATAACGTCCAAACGAATCCAGACAACCTTCTGCTCCCAGCAGATAAGGATCTAAATTGTGACATTCAGTTCCGCTGGCCAGTTTAAGCCACATAGGATCGATGTAATCCGGACCCTTTTTAAAACTCTGCACCTTCACTCCCTCCTGCTGAAGGTTGTGAAGAACGCCCAGGCTGACCGTCGTTTTTCCCGCACTTTTTTGAGGAGCAGAAATCAGTAAACGAGATGTGTTTGTGTCTTCCAAAACAGATCCTTTGAGTTCAAATAAAAGCGTATGACTTTCAGTAATTCTAATGTGTTGTCTTAACAACTAAAATCAACTAGCTTGTATATTCAAATATTAGAATATATTAAACCAAACAATTTTTTTTATCTCAAGAATTTAAAAAAAATTACTTCTTCTTAATAAAAAACGTATGTACGCCGCCGTTTTCAGCATGGGAAACCAAATTATTCCCGGTACGTTTTGCCCAGGAATCCATGTCGTTTACGGAACCGGGGTCAGTAGCCGTCATCTTCAGTAGCTGCCCGCTGCTCATGCCGTCAATAGTTTTTTTGGTTTTTAAAATAGGTAGGGGACAATTAAGTCCTTCGCAATTTAACTCAGTATCAAATTCACTCATTACACTTTCCTCTAAGAAATTATTTGATTGGGAGGTATTCTCCATGTTTGGAGTTCAATGTCAAGTTATTTTTCCGAAAAACTACTCTTGAGCAGAACAAATTTCTGCTCCGTAACGCTAAATAGTTTAAGACAAAGAACTTTAAAAGCACCTCGCTGTTCAAGATCAAGGTGTAAAAATTTTCAATTAATAAAATAAAATGTTGGCTGCTTTATGAAACAGCGAACGTTAATGCATGACTAAAAAATGATGATTAAACTGTAATTATCTTCATTATTTTTGCCTTGGTCTAATATTTCCTTCGCCAAAAAGAGCGTACTGCAACCACTCCATGCCAAATTTCAACAGCTCTGCTTCAGTTGATTTGATGTTTTCAATAGTTTTTTCATCCACAACAAAACGCTCCAGGAAAGTACTTTCAAAGACAAAATTCCAAAAAGTATCAAGATCGTAACTTACCATCATAAACAGGCTGATTTCACGTTGTTGAGTCTCAGCCATTTTCATGGCTTTTAATTTTGCCACAATTTCCAGCCACGCTTTGTTTTCTTCCTCTAGCCCAATTGTACCCTGATCATTCATCCATTCTTTCAGTGTCCAGGTTTTAGGCTCCCGATGTCCCATACACATGTCTTCCTGAATCAGGAAGCGTGCCTCCGTGGACTGACCTTCAGTTTGCAGCTTGGCATGTCTTGGATCAAGAGCAGCCACTCCTAGGGGGTAACTTCTGCAGACTTGTGGACGGTTATGATAGATGGAACAGCCTTTAGTCCCCTCCAAAAAAATACAGGCTCCGTTTGAGTTTTCACGCATTTGCAGTTTCACCAGTGGGATACCGGTTTCTTTCAAAGAGTGAAAGCTGGTATATTTAGTGAGAAATTCATGAGAGGGTAAATTCAACTCGGTTTTCATTCTCAAAATATCAACCGGCGTTAAGATAACGTCAATCTCATGGCAGCAGCGGTTAAAGCATGAAACTCCCGGATGACAGGCAAAAGAGAAAATTCCTTCCGGCGGAATCGGCTTTAGATTGAAATTTTCCTGATTTCGCTCAGAATGATTATCAGGATTTGTTGAGGGTGCAGATGCGCTCATTAGATTTAATTATTTACCGGTTTAAAAATAGTGGATACCACAGAAGAACTTTTACTTTCCGCAAAGGAAGCGTTGGTTCAGAAAAAATTAGCAAAAAGTATTTCCCTTTTTACAGACGTGCTGAAAATTGAACCAGAAAATATAATCGCCTTGATCAGCAGAGGTACTGCATATTTCTCAAAGCAAGATTTTCAGCAAGCCCTGCATGATTTCAGCAGAGCGATTGAACTCAAGCCGGAAAGTGCCAAGCTGTACTGTAGCCGTGGCAACGTCTGGCTGGGTCTAAAACAAAACGATTCTGCCTTGAAAGATCTCAACAAAGCAGTTGAATTGGACCCGCATTATCCAACTGCTTATTTCAGCCGGAGCGCAGTGCTGGAAAATATGGACGAACAGGAGCAGGCAGACGCAGACAGAGAAACAGCTGAACGAATACAGAAACAAATCTCACAGGCTTATCTCGAATCACAGGGAATCGAATTCCAAAATATGTAAGCATATTTCTGCTTTTGCTGAGATAGTTTTATAAAGTCTGATAATATTCAGCCAGAATTTGTGCAACTTCCGGACGTGAAAACTCCGGCGGAAGTGCCTCACCATTTGCCAAGATTTCACGCACCCTTGTTCCGGAAAGCAGGAGATAGTCCTCCTTGCCGTGTGGACAATCACGCATCATCATTACCTTTTCACATTTGTTACACCAGACAGTGTGATCACCGCGGAATATTCCAATCTGCAGCGCACCTTCAGGTATTTTGTCAAAAATAGTCTGAGCATCAAATGCACCATAATAATCGCCAACACCTGCGTGATCACGTCCAACAATCAGGTGTGAACAACCTGAATTTTGCCGGAAAATCGCATGCAAAACTGCTTCTCTAGGTCCTGCATAAAGCATATCAAATCCGTATCCGCTGACCATCACTGTGTTTTCCGGAAAGTACAGCTCAACCATTTTTTTGATTGAGGCATTCCGGACTTCTGCAGGGATATCGCCTTTTTTTAATTTTCCGAGCAGCATGTGTACCAGGATACCGTCTGCATCCAACTCCTTTTGTGCCATCCTGCAAAGTTCTTCATGAGCACGGTGCATTGGGTTACGCGTTTGAAAAGCAATGACTGTCTCCCAACCTCTTTCCTTTATTTCGTTGCGGATTTCAACTGCGGTTCTGAAAGTCTCCGGAAAATCAGTTGAGAAATATGAAAAGTTCAGCACTTCAACCGTACCTGAAATCAGCGTGTCTCCTGCAGCAACAAACGCAGCTACACCGGGATGTTCAGTTGATGATGTTCCGTAAATTTGTTTACAAACTGTGCTGATCTGCTCTGCGCTCATTTGTTCAATCTTGTCTACTGATTGAATTGCAATAACAGGATTTCCCTCAACATTAGGATCACGAAGTGCTATTTTAGCTGCGGATTTAAGCTCTTCTGTCAAAGAATTTGCTTTAAGCAGATTCACGACAGGAGTCGGCCACATCAAGCCAGATGGCATCTGCATTCCTTCCGCCACTGCCATGACATCCGCGAGATTCATATAAGCGTTTAAGGGGTTGAAATAACCTCCGCCAAGCATCACTGCGTTTGCTGCTGCTGCAGAAGAAACAACAACTGACGGAATTTTTTCTGCTTCCTCCAGCAACATTTCCCTGTGTGCTTTATCCTTGACCAAAAGGGGGTTTAAAATTTCTGATCCGTATGGTTTTATCATGATAATTTTTATAACAAAATGTGTGTTTTCATTTCAGATAGAATTTTTCCAGCACAGGCTTAAGAGGTCTTTTAAACCACAACGGTCGTCGCAAACCGTCAGGTCCAGGTGCAGGACGAGTATTCTCCAGCCAATCTTTATAAACCTGAAATGACTGTTCGGTATCTACAAAAAGATCCCCGTAGCGGTCTCCGGGATGCGCTTTTTCAAGCCTTACTTTTTGATGCCAGCAGTGCATTCCGCTGATAGGATCAGGATGAACTGCATGAGTAATATTTTGATGTACTCCGCCGTCACGCCAGAAAATACGTGACATGTCCGCGTCTTCGCCATCAAAGGCCTTTATGCCGTCCAGCACATTCATTTTCCACTTGCCTGCTTCAACCTCCAGTATTTCCACAGAATTAGTAGCCCAACGGTTGGCTTCCGGATCCTGCGGTCTTCTCCATCTACCAATGTGATGTGAACAGGCAACCACACCTGGACGCATACTTTCTGTCACCCAGACTTTTGCGACAAAGTAACCGATCTCAGTATTGACACGTAACAGATCATCGTTTTTAAAAGCAAATCGATCTGCGTCTGAAGTATGCATCCAAAGTGGATTTCGATTTGAAATTTCCGCCAGCCATTTCGCGTTGCCGGAACGTGAATGAATCAAAGTAGGCAGCCGGAATGTAGGTACCAACGGGAATTCGCCTTTTGCGCTATCAATTTTTTCAGCATGAATATGACTTTTGATGTAACCCGGCAAACGGTGTTCCGCCCATTTCCAATCAACCATTGTCTGAGAAAAGAATTCCTGTTTACGTGAAGGTGAATCAAAACCGGTTCGTGCTTCTCCATCAATCATGATACGTGGGATCCCCGGGTACCGAGCTCGAATTCGCCCTATAGTGAGTCGTATTACAATTCACTGGCCGTCGTTTTACAACGTCGTGACTGGGAAAACCCTGGCGTTACCCAACTTAATCGCCTTGCAGCACATCCCCCTTTCGCCAGCTGGCGTAATAGCGAAGAGGCCCGCACCGATCGCCCTTCCCAACAGTTGCGCAGCTGAATGGCGAATGGCGCCTGATGCGGTATTTTCTCCTTACGCATCTGTGCGGTATTTCACACCGCATATGGTGCACTCTCAGTACAATCTGCTCTGATGCCGCATAGTTAAGCCAGCCCCGACACCCGCCAACACCCGCTGACGCGAACCCCTTGCGGCCGCATCGAATATAACTTCGTATAATGTATGCTATACGAAGTTATTAGCGATGAGCTCGGACTTCCATTGTTCATTCCACGGACAAAAACAGAGAAAGGAAACGACAGAGGCCAAAAAGCTCGCTTTCAGCACCTGTCGTTTCCTTTCTTTTCAGAGGGTATTTTAAATAAAAACATTAAGTTATGACGAAGAAGAACGGAAACGCCTTAAACCGGAAAATTTTCATAAATAGCGAAAACCCGCGAGGTCGCCGCCCCGTAACCTGTCGGATCACCGGAAAGGACCCGTAAAGTGATAATGATTATCATCTACATATCACAACGTGCGTGGAGGCCATCAAACCACGTCAAATAATCAATTATGACGCAGGTATCGTATTAATTGATCTGCATCAACTTAACGTAAAAGCAACTTCAGACAATACAAATCAGCGACACTGAATACGGGGCAACCTCATGTCCGAGCTCGCGAGCTCGTCGACAGCGACACACTTGCATCGGATGCAGCCCGGTTAACGTGCCGGCACGGCCTGGGTAACCAGGTATTTTGTCCACATAACCGTGCGCAAAATGTTGTGGATAAGCAGGACACAGCAGCAATCCACAGCAGGCATACAACCGCACACCGAGGTTACTCCGTTCTACAGGTTACGACGACATGTCAATACTTGCCCTTGACAGGCATTGATGGAATCGTAGTCTCACGCTGATAGTCTGATCGACAATACAAGTGGGACCGTGGTCCCAGACCGATAATCAGACCGACAACACGAGTGGGATCGTGGTCCCAGACTAATAATCAGACCGACGATACGAGTGGGACCGTGGTCCCAGACTAATAATCAGACCGACGATACGAGTGGGACC
>ENA-OUVY01000041-OUVY01000041.1-marine-metagenome-genome-assembly--contig:-NODE-41-length-15483-cov-3.718876_pt1 | contig 15483 bp, 9 predicted proteins | sample MGYA00237983_ERZ584542 | MGnify/ENA primary metagenome ERZ584542 (study PRJEB26544, sample SAMN05421971) | marine metagenome | isolation source: Line P, North Pacific Ocean | place: Canada:British Columbia...
GTTATTACCGTTTACAACCGCTACCGTCATCAGCAATTACCAGCGCGTGGTTATGCAGCTGTCGCCGTCGCTTATCGTAACCTGCAACAATGGCAAAACTCGCTTACACTGTGGCAAAAGGCGCTCTCTCTGGAGCCGCAAAATAAGGATTATCAACGGGGACAAATTTTAACCCTGGCAGATGCTGGTCACTATGATACTGCGCTGGTTAAACTTAAGCAGCTTAACTCTGGAGCACCGGACAAAGCCAATTTACTCGCAGAAGCCTATATCTATAAACTGGCGGGGCGTCATCAGGATGAATTACGGGCGATGACAGAGTCATTACCTGAAAATGCATCTACGCAACAATATCCCACAGAATACGTGCAGGCATTACGTAATAATCAACTTGCTGCCGCGATTGACGATGCCAATTTAACGCCAGATATTCGCGCTGATATTCATGCCGAACTGGTCAGACTGTCGTTTATGCCTACGCGCAGTGAAAGTGAACGTTATGCCATTGCCGATCGCGCCCTCGCCCAATACGCTGCATTAGAAATTCTGTGGCACGATAACCCAGACCGCACTGCCCAGTACCAGCGTATTCAGGTTGATCATCTTGGCGCGTTATTAACTCGCGATCGTTATAAAGACGTTATTTCTCACTATCAGCGATTAAAAAAGACGGGGCAAATTATTCCGCCCTGGGGGCAATATTGGGTTGCATCGGCTTATCTCAAAGATCATCAGCCGAAAAAAGCACAGTCAATAATGACCGAGCTCTTTTATCACAAGGAGACCATTGCCCCGGATTTATCCGATGAAGAACTTGCGGATCTCTTTTACAGCCACCTGGAGAGTGAAAATTATCCGGGCGCGCTAACTGTCACCCAACATACCATTAATACTTCGCCGCCTTTCCTTCGGTTAATGGGCACGCCTACGAGCATCCCGAATGATACCTGGTTACAGGGGCATTCGTTTCTCTCAACCGTAGCAAAATATAGTAATGATCTTCCTCAGGCTGAAATGACAGCCAGAGAGCTTGCTTATAACGCACCAGGAAATCAGGGACTGCGCATTGATTACGCGAGTGTGTTACAAGCCCGCGGTTGGCCTCGTGCAGCAGAAAATGAATTAAAAAAAGCAGAAGTGATCGAGCCACGTAATATTAATCTGGAGGTTGAACAAGCCTGGACAGCATTAACGTTACAAGAATGGCAGCAGGCAGCTGTCTTAACGCACGATGTTGTCGAACGTGAACCGCAAGATCCCGGCGTTGTACGATTAAAACGTGCGGTTGATGTACATAATCTTGCAGAGCTTCGTATCGCTGGCTCAACAGGAATTGATGCCGAAGGCCCGGATAGTGGTAAACATGATGTCGACTTAACCACCATCGTTTATTCACCACCGCTGAAGGATAACTGGCGCGGTTTTGCTGGATTCGGTTATGCCGATGGACAATTTAGCGAAGGAAAAGGGATTGTTCGCGACTGGCTTGCGGGTGTTGAGTGGCGGTCACGTAATATCTGGCTCGAGGCAGAGTACGCTGAACGCGTTTTCAATCATGAGCATAAACCCGGCGCGCGCCTGTCTGGCTGGTATGATTTTAATGATAACTGGCGTATTGGTTCGCAACTGGAACGCCTCTCTCACCGCGTTCCATTACGGGCAATGAAAAATGGTGTTACAGGCAACAGTGCTCAGGCTTATGTTCGCTGGTATCAAAATGAGCGGCGTAAGTACGGTGTCTCCTGGGCTTTCACTGATTTTTCCGACAGTAACCAGCGTCATGAAGTCTCACTTGAGGGTCAGGAACGCATCTGGTCTTCACCATATTTGATTGTCGATTTCCTACCCAGTCTGTATTACGAACAAAATACAGAACACGATACCCCATACTACAACCCTATAAAAACGTTCGATATTGTTCCGGCATTTGAGGCAAGCCATTTGTTATGGCGAAGCTATGAAAATAGCTGGGAGCAAATATTCAGCGCAGGTGTTGGTGCCTCCTGGCAAAAACATTATGGCACGGATGTCGTCACCCAACTCGGCTACGGGCAACGCATTAGTTGGAATGACGTGATTGATGCTGGCGCAACGCTACGCTGGGAAAAACGACCTTATGACGGTGACAGAGAACACAACTTATACGTTGAATTCGATATGACATTCAGATTTTAAGGATAAATATGTTACGTAATGGAAATAAATATCTCCTGATGCTGGTGAGTATAATTATGCTCACCGCGTGCATTAGCCAGTCAAGAACATCATTTATACCGCCACAGGATCGCGAATCTTTACTCGCCGAGCAACCGTGGCCGCATAATGGTTTTGTAGCGATTTCATGGCATAACGTTGAAGACGAAGCTGCCGACCAGCGTTTTATGTCAGTGCGGACATCAGCACTGCGTGAACAATTTGCCTGGCTGCGCGAGAACGGTTATCAACCGGTCAGTATTGCTCAAATTCGTGAAGCACATCGAGGAGGAAAACCGCTACCGGAAAAAGCTGTAGTGCTGACTTTTGATGACGGCTACCAGAGTTTTTATACCCGCGTCTTCCCAATTCTTCAGGCCTTCCAGTGGCCTGCTGTATGGGCCCCCGTCGGCAGTTGGGTCGATACGCCAGCGGATAAACAAGTAAAATTTGGCGATGAGTTGGTCGATCGAGAATATTTTGCCACGTGGCAACAAGTGCGAGAAGTTGCGCGTTCCCGGCTCGTTGAGCTCGCTTCTCATACATGGAATTCTCACTACGGTATTCAGGCTAATGCCACCGGCAGCTTATTGCCTGTATATGTAAATCGTGCATATTTTACTGACCACGCACGGTATGAAACCGCAGCAGAATACCGGGAAAGAATTCGTCTGGATGCTGTAAAAATGACGGAATACCTGCGTACAAAGGTTGAGGTAAATCCACACGTTTTTGTTTGGCCTTATGGCGAAGCGAATGGCATAGCGATAGAGGAATTAAAAAAACTCGGTTATGACATGTTCTTCACCCTTGAATCAGGTTTGGCAAATGCGTCGCAATTGGATTCCATTCCGCGGGTATTAATCGCCAATAATCCCTCATTAAAAGAGTTTGCCCAGCAAATTATTACCGTACAGGAAAAATCACCACAACGGATAATGCATATCGATCTTGATTACGTTTATGACGAAAACCTCCAGCAAATGGATCGCAATATTGATGTGCTAATTCAGCGGGTGAAAGATATGCAAATATCAACCGTGTATTTGCAGGCATTTGCTGATCCCGATGGTGATGGGCTGGTCAAAGAGGTCTGGTTTCCAAATCGTTTGCTACCAATGAAAGCAGATATTTTTAGTCGGGTTGCCTGGCAATTACGTACCCGCTCAGGTGTAAACATCTATGCGTGGATGCCGGTATTAAGCTGGGATTTAGATCCCACATTAACGCGAGTAAAATACTTACCAACAGGGGAGAAAAAAGCACAAATTCATCCTGAACAATATCACCGTCTCTCTCCTTTCGATGACAGAGTCAGAGCACAAGTTGGCATGTTATATGAAGATCTTGCCGGACATGCTGCTTTTGATGGCATATTGTTCCACGATGATGCTTTGCTTTCAGATTATGAAGATGCCAGTGCACCGGCTATCACGGCTTATCAGCAAGCAGGCTTTAGCGGGAGTCTGAGCGAAATTCGACAAAACCCGGAGCAATTTAAACAGTGGGCCCGCTTTAAAAGTCGTGCGTTAACTGACTTCACTTTAGAACTTAGTGCGCGCGTAAAAGCCATTCGCGGTCCACATATTAAAACTGCACGAAATATTTTTGCACTTCCGGTAATACAACCTGAAAGTGAAGCCTGGTTTGCACAGAATTATGCTGATTTCCTAAAAAGCTATGACTGGACCGCTATTATGGCTATGCCTTATCTGGAAGGTGTCGCAGAAAAATCGGCTGACCAATGGTTAATACAATTGACCAATCAAATTAAAAACATCCCTCAGGCTAAAGACAAATCTATTTTAGAATTACAGGCACAAAACTGGCAGAAAAATGGTCAGCATCAGGCTATTTCTTCGCAACAACTCGCTCACTGGATGAGCCTATTACAACTGAATGGAGTGAAAAACTATGGTTATTATCCCGACAATTTTCTGCATAACCAACCTGAAATAGACCTTATTCGTCCTGAGTTTTCAACAGCCTGGTATCCGAAAAATGATTAATCGCATCGTATCGTTTTTTATATTATGTCTGGTGTTATGCATACCCCTATGCGTAGCGTACTTTCACTCTGGTGAACTGATGATGAGGTTCGTTTTCTTCTGGCCGTTTTTTATGTCCATTATGTGGATTGTTGGCGGCGTCTATTTCTGGGTCTATCGTGAACGCCACTGGCCGTGGGGAGAAAACGCACCAGCTCCCCAGTTGAAAGATAATCCGTCTATCTCCATTATCATTCCCTGTTTTAATGAGGAGAAAAACGTTGAGGAAACCATACACGCCGCTTTAGCACAGCGTTATGAGAACATTGAAGTTATTGCCGTAAATGACGGTTCAACAGATAAAACCCGTGCCATCCTGGATCGCATGGCTGCACAAATTCCCCATTTGCGGGTCATTCATCTGGCGCAAAACCAGGGGAAAGCCATTGCGCTTAAAACCGGAGCTGCCGCGGCGAAAAGTGAATATCTGGTGTGCATTGATGGCGATGCGTTATTAGACCGCGATGCGGCGGCATATATTGTGGAACCGATGTTGTACAACCCGCGTGTGGGTGCCGTAACCGGTAATCCTCGTATTCGAACACGTTCTACCCTGGTGGGTAAAATTCAGGTTGGCGAGTATTCCTCAATTATTGGTTTGATCAAGCGAACCCAGCGTATCTATGGAAACGTATTTACCGTTTCCGGTGTTATTGCCGCATTTCGTCGCAGCGCCCTGGCAGAAGTGGGTTACTGGAGTGACGATATGATCACCGAAGATATTGATATTAGCTGGAAGCTGCAGTTGAATCAGTGGACGATTTTTTACGAGCCACGGGCACTGTGCTGGATATTAATGCCTGAAACGTTAAAAGGGCTGTGGAAACAGCGCCTGCGCTGGGCTCAGGGCGGTGCAGAAGTATTCCTCAAAAATATGACAAGGTTGTGGCGCAAAGAAAACTTTCGAATGTGGCCGCTGTTTTTTGAATACTGCCTGACGACAATATGGGCCTTCACCTGCCTGGTCGGTTTCATTATTTACGCAGTCCAACTTGCCGGTGTACCGTTAAATATTGAATTGACACATATCGCTGCGACACATACTGCCGGAATATTATTGTGTACGTTATGTTTACTGCAATTTATTGTCAGCCTGATGATCGAGAATCGCTATGAGCATAATCTGACTTCATCGCTTTTCTGGATTATTTGGTTCCCGGTTATTTTCTGGATGCTGAGCCTGGCAACGACATTGGTATCATTTACACGAGTCATGTTGATGCCTAAAAAGCAACGCGCCCGTTGGGTAAGTCCCGATCGCGGGATTCTGAGAGGTTAATATGAACAATTTAATTATTACGACCCGACAATCACCAGTACGTTTACTGGTTGATTATGTTGCCACAACCATCTTGTGGACATTATTTGCGTTGTTCATATTCTTATTCGCCATGGATCTGCTGACGGGTTATTACTGGCAAAGCGAGGCCAGAAGCCGACTTCAGTTCTATTTTTTGCTGGCAGTGGCGAATGCCGTCGTGTTAATTGTCTGGGCGCTGTACAATAAGCTGCGTTTTCAAAAACAGCAGCATCATGCAGCCTACCAATATACGCCGCAAGAATATGCAGAGAGCTTAGCAATACCTGATGAGCTCTATCAGCAACTACAAAAAAGCCACAGGATGAGCGTACACTTCACCAGCCAGGGGCAAATAAAAATGGTTGTTTCAGAAAAAGCGCTAGTCCGGGCATAAACACCCAAAACAAAGCCCGGTTCGCCCGGGCTCTGCACCGATAACACACTTAACTGTAGGCATGCAGCGTACGTTGGCAAAGTGCCGAACGTACGCAGTCCTCTTTACCGAACCGGACGATCCCAACCATTTCATCTTCTTCGAAACGTTCCAGCGCGTCACTTAATCCGGAGCACACGCCGCGAGGCAAATCGCATTGCGTGATATCACCGTTGACGATAACCGTCACGTTCTCCCCGAGGCGGGTTAAAAACATTTTCATTTGCGCGGCAGTCACATTCTGCGCCTCGTCAAGAATGACGACTGCATTTTCAAAGGTACGTCCACGCATATAGGCGAACGGCGCAATTTCCACCTTCCCTATTTCCGGTCGCAGGCAGTACTGCATAAAGGAAGCCCCTAAGCGCCGGACCAGCACGTCGTAGACCGGGCGAAAATAGGGAGCAAACTTTTCTGCGATATCTCCAGGTAAGAAGCCAAGATCTTCATCGGCTTGCAGAACTGGACGGGTGACGATAATCCTGTCGACATCCTTATGTATCAGGGCCTCTGCCGCTTTTGCTGCGCTGATCCAGGTTTTTCCGCACCCGGCTTCGCCCGTGGCGAATATCAGCTGCTTACTCTCAATAGCCTTCAGATAGTGCAATTGCGCTTCATTTCGCGCGAGGATGGGCGAAGTATCGCGACTGTCGCGGGCCATACCAATGGCTTCTACGCCGCCCATCTGCACAAGCGAGGTGACCGATTCTTCTTCACGCTGCTTATGGCTGCGCGAATCCCGTCTCAGCACACGTTTTGCCTCGCGACGAGCTTTGATCACTGCTTTTTGTCTTCCCATGGAGAGCACCTTGAGTTGTTTGTATTCATCACACGCGCCGTTGGCAGCGCGATTATGCGCACGAACATCAGAGGGTTGGCTTCCTTGTAAGCCATAGTTTGCTTTTGGATAAAATGCCGAAAAACGGCTACGCGCACCGTTTACGGCGTCGGTAACACATGAAAAGAAAGGATGAGGTTGAAAATGCAAAGTGACGAGATGACTACCGGAGGAGAAAACTCCGCGAGTGGTGGCGCGTTGATTATCTAAAACATGTCCAGTACAGGACGTTACCATCCGCGATCTCCATAGTGACTGACTATCACTGCCGGGAACTTCCGCTGCTACTTAATAAGTACAACAGATCTCGCATTTATTGCAACAATATATTTACTTATATTTAACTATAAAACACCATTTCAGTGACATTAGTTTCTACTGGAAAGATGACAGAGTGATGACAGTGATGAAAAAAGCTGTGTGCTTTCAGCAGGATTTGCATCAGGCATCAGTGCACGATCGCCGGATGCGGCGTGAACGCCTTATCCAGCCTACCAAACCCGCACTGATTGTAGGCATGATAAGACGCGCAAGCGTCGCATCAGGCATCTGCGCACAAATGCCTTATCCGCCTAAAAACATTAAACCCGCAATAACGCGCTTCCGAAATAATCGTTCGCGTCCTTCACCCCCGGCAGCGCAAAAAAATAACCGCCGCCGATAGGTTTAACGTATTCCTCCAGCGCTTCGCCATTGAGCCTTTTTTGTACTGTCAGGAAGCCTTTTTCCAGATCGTGTTGGTAGCAGACAAACAGCAACCCCATATCCAGTTGCCCGGAGTTGGTGACGCCCAGTGAATAACTGTAGCCACGACGCAGCATCAGGCTGGACTCACTCTCCGCCGTGCGGGGATTCGCCAGCCGGATATGGCTGTCCAGCGCGATCACCTTCCCTTCCGGGTCGCTGGCGTAATCAGGCACATCATGCTCATGCTGCATTCCCAGCGGCGCACCGGTTTGCTTATCACGGCCAAAAATCGTCTGCTGTTCTTTCAGCGGCGTTCTGTCCCAAAATTCCACTCGAAACTGAATCAAGCGTACTGCCTGATAGCTGCCACCGATTGTCCACGCAGGCTCCTGCTGATCTGCCGTTACCCACACCACTTTTTGCATCAACTTATCATTCTGGCTATCGGGATTGGCAGTGCCGTCTTTGAAACCCAGCAAATTAATCGGCGTCTCTTTGCCTTTACTACGCGCCGCGTGATCGGAAATAAACCCTTCCCGCTTCCAGCGCACACTGAGCAAATCCGGCGTGTGTTTGATGATATCGCGCAGCGCATGGATAACCGTGTCCTGGGTGTTGGCGCAAATCTGTAGCAACACATCACCATGACATAACGCCGCATCCAGCGAGTCGTTGGGGAAACGCGTCATCTTCTGCAGCTTTTTTGGCATCTGTGGCGCAAGGCCAAAGCGCTCATCAAACAATGAGTGACCCACCGATAACGTGATGGTGAGATTATCGGGCGCAATGTAGCCGCCAAGAATGCCGGAATCGAGTGGTGGCAGGCGCGGATTTGGCGTTTCTGGTGCTGCTCCGCCCTGAGTCAGAAAAGCAAAACGCTGAGTCAACAAGCGAAACAACCGCTCAAGATCGGCTTTATCGCTGGCAAGCACATCAAACGCCACCAGCATCATTGCGGCCTGTTGTGGCGTCAGGATCCCTGCCTGATGCTCACCATAAAACGGCTGTTTCTCATTGCGAGCATCCGGTGAAAGCGTACCCGGCGCACTTTGCGTTTTTTGTGCATGAGCGACCGGACAACTTCCCGCCAGCGCCAGTGCACCTATCACTTTCAGTAAACGTCGGCGTGACGGTTCATTCACGCCGTTTTCATCTTTATACTGCATAACGCTTAATCCAGTCCCAGCACACCGCGAAGTTGCGCCAGATCTTCCGCCAGCGCAGTAATCGGTCCTTTCAGTGCATTCCGGTCGGCATCGGTCAATTTGTCGTAGGTTTCAAAACCGTCTTTAGTACGGTATTTCGCCAGAATGGTATCGACCTTTTTAAAGTTGGCATCGACTTTTGCCAGCAGTTCCGGGTTGGCTTTTTGCAGTTGTGGACGCAGCAAATCGACAATTTTCTGCGAGCCTTCAACGTTAGCCTGGAAATCCCACAGATCGGTGTGGCTGTAGCGATCTTCTTCACCGCTAATTTTGCTGGCTGCCACTTCCTCAATCAGTCCGGCTGCGCCGCCGACCACTTTTGAAGGTGGGAAAGCCAGTTCACTGATGCGTTTTTGCAAATCGACCACATCGGTATAAAGCTGCTCAGCGTACTGATCCATCCCTTTGGTGGTGTTGTCGCCAAACAATGCTTTTTCCAGACGGTGGAAACCAGTGAATTTTGGGTCGGCGGCTTTTTGCTCGTAATCATCTTCACGGGCGTCAATGCTGCCATCCAGATCGGAGAACAGTTCAGCAATCGGTTCAATACGCTCATAGTGCTGGCGCGTCGGTGCATACAGTGCTTTCGCTTTTTCGATATCGCCTGCTTTAATCGCGTCGGTAAAGGCTTTGGTGTCGGTCACCAGCTGCGTGGTTTCCGCCATGACATACGCTTTATATGCAGTAATTGCACCACCAAGACTTAACAGCGCATCACTTTGCGCCGCATCCGCCGTTGCCTCACCTTTGACGATCAACTTCCCTTTCGGGTTAGTCAGCAGACCGCAGGTCATATCGTATTCGCCAGGCTGTAAATTCGCCGTCATTTTCTGGCTAAAGCCAGGGGCGATATTTTCCCGCTCTTCCACCACCATCACGCCTTTGAGGATCTCCCACTCCAGCGCCTTCTGGCTGTGGTTCTGAATAATGAACTGTGTTTTCCCGGCGTTAACCGTAATGGTCATCGGTTCGCACTGCTTATCCGTCACGGTCACTTTGACCTGCGGCACATCAGCGGCGTTAGCCATAAAAGCAGAAGAAAACAGCGCAGCCACGCTCAACTGCAATGCGTTACGGCGGAAGTTAATGGTCATGACGAGACTATCCCTTTAAAGTATGTTGTAACTAAGCAAGAGTTTGCGTCGTATTTGTTACGCGGAGCGAGACGCTGTCGCCCCTGCGCGTGGTGGCAGAGCAAATGCCACCAGCGCCGGGATGAGATAAATAAACCAGACGGCGACTTCGCTGACGCTCGGCGCTTCCTGATAGCCAAAAATCCCTTCCATCAGCGTGCCAAACAGCGAGTGAGTTGAGAGCACCGCACTCATATCGAAGGCGATTTCCTGAAAGTGGTTCCACAATCCGGCTTCATGAAATGCGCGAATGGCACCAGCTGCCAGCCCTGCGGCGACGAAGAGAATAAACAGGCTGGTCCATTTAAAAAATGCACCAAGATTGAGGCGAATACCGCCCCAGTAGAGCAGGAAGCCTAGCACCACGGCAGTAGCAAGACCGAGCATTGCACCCAGCGGCGGCCAGATCCCGACATCTTGTTGAAATGCCGCCAGCAGGAAAAAGACCGACTCCAGCCCTTCCCTTGCAACGGCAAAAAAGACCATCATCACCAGCGCCCAGCCATGATGATTTCCACGCTGCAATGCGCTATCGACTGCCTGTTCCAGTTGCACTTTGACGTTGCGCGACACTTTGCGCATCCAGAAAACCATCCAGGTAAGGATCACCACGGCGATCACCGCCACGATACCTTCAAACAGTTCCTGTTCTTTTTGCGGAAATTCGCCGGTGGTTTCGTTAATGAAGATACCCAAGCCCAGGCACAACGCAGCGGCAAGCAACACGCCAATCCACATCACACAATCCATCGGCCTCGCTGGGTACGCTTAAGATAGCTGGCAATCAAACTGACAATCAGCGCGGCTTCAAGTCCTTCGCGCAACATAATGAGAAACGGAACAAACATGCCACCCACCCTTAAACGTTTTTCTGAGTCAATCTATGCAAAGAAAAGTAAATCGCAGTGATAGCGATTATCATTACGGCAAAGAAAAACACAAGCGGAATGTTTATAAAATGATGTTGGAATGTAAACAAAGAGAGGTAATGCCAAGGGATATAAACGATTATTCCAGGGTAGAAAGATGGGATTGTTTGCAAAGAACCATGTGTTCTTGCCGGATGCCGCGTAAACGCCGTATCCAGCCGACAAAACTGTCCAGACTCAATGCATCAGAGCTTCCATGTAAAACTGATAAGCGGGTGTATCAAGCAATTTCGTCCATCCGCGATTATCAAATCTAACTTTTTGCCCGGAACATAATAACAGCTCGGGTGTTGGTGGCGTCAAAATCGCTGAAGCGTTCCCCGAAGGCCGGGACAGCAGGGGGCGGCGGCGATTGGCCGCCCCCTGCGCGCTCCCTGCACCATTCAATTTATATGGCGAGGCACATTAAGGGAGCGCAACCCGCTGCTGAAGCCAAACAAAACCGCCGCAGGCTAAGTCCCTTAGCTTTCCTGCAACCGTGACGGCGGAGCCGAATGATAGTGCGCATCGGCCTCGGCAAAGCGTTTTTGCATCGCCGCTGACGGCGCTTTACCCAGCAAACTAAACACTACAATCCCAATACTGCCGAAGATAAAGCCCGGAATAATTTCGTACAGTCCCAGCCAGCCGAACTGTTTCCAGACGATAACCGTCAGCGCACCGATGATCATCCCCGCCAGCGCACCGTTACGCGTCATGCGTGACCACATCACCGAGAACAGCACCACTGGACCAAACGCCGCGCCAAAGCCTGCCCACGCGTAGCTCACTAAGCCCAGCACGCGGTTTTCCGGGTTTGCCGCCAGCGCAATCGCCACCAGCGCCACCACCAGCACCATCACACGCCCTACCCACACCAGCTCTTTCTGGCTGGCATGTTTACGCAGAAACGCTTTGTACAAATCTTCGGTAATCGCACTGGAGCACACCAGCAGCTGGCAACTTAAGGTTGACATTACCGCCGCCAGAATTGCCGACAGCAGAATCCCGGCAATCCACGGGTTAAACAGAATTTGCGCCAGTTCGATAAACACACGCTCGGCGTTCTGATTTACCGCACCAGCCAACGCCGGATGATCGTTAAAGTAAGCAATCCCAAAGAAGCCGACAGCCACCGCCCCTGCCAGGCAGAGGATCATCCAGGTCATACTAATACGACGCGCATGGACAATGCTGTGGTGAGAATCCGCCGCCATAAAACGCGCCAGAATGTGCGGCTGCCCGAAGTAACCCAGCCCCCAACCCATCAGTGAGATAATGGCAACAAAGTTCAGACCTTTGAGCATATCAACGTTTTCGATGCTCTTTTGTTTGATCACTTCCAGCGAGTCACCAAAGCCACCGACACTGATAATGACGATAACCGGCGTCAGGATCAGGGCAAAAATCATCAGGCTGGCCGGTACAGTGTCAGTCCAGCTCACCGCGAGGAAACCGCCAATAAAGGTGTAAAGGATCGTCGCCGCAGCGCCCGCCCACAGAGCCGTTTCGTAGCTCATGCCAAAGGTACTTTCAAACAGACGCGCGCCTGCCACAATGCCCGAAGCGCAATAAATGGTGAAGAACAGCAAAATAACCAGCGCAGAGATAATGCGCAAAATGCGGCTTTTATCTTCAAAGCGCCCGGTGAAATAATCCGGCAGTGTTAAGGCGTTATTGTTGTATTCGGTATGCACACGCAACCGCCCGGCCACCAGCTTCCAGTTAATCCACGCGCCTAATGTCAGGCCAATGGCGATCCAGCTTTCGGAAATCCCGGAAAGAAAAACAGCGCCCGGCAACCCCATTAACAGCCAGCCGCTCATATCCGACGCACCCGCCGATAATGCCGTCACGAATGGCCCAAGACTACGACCGCCCAGAATATAGTCGTCAAAGTTTTTCGTTGATCGCCAGGCGATAAACCCAATCAATATCATGCCAAAGATATAGACACAAAATGTCACCAACATCGGTGTGCTAATAGCCATCTAAAGTCTCCAAAAAATTATTATCGGCAATGTCGAAACTTGCCGTTATATCTGCCACCGGAACGGGGTAACAGAGTTTATGTTTTACCAGGGCGACCGTATCCTGCCGGAAGCGCTGGTTATTCACAATCGATTTAACACACCATTTACATTAAATTTTAGTGCTCAGCGACACTATTTTTCATCAGGTTGCACTCTCTCACATTTTTTGCGGTTGCACCTTTCAAAAATGTTAACTGCCGCAGAGAAAAAGTCTGAGTTATTTTTTTAATCCCTGTCATATCGATTTCTTTTATTAACATTTCATTCATTTTTAAGCTTGCTACGCATGTCACATTTAACATGGTTGCACAAAGTTGCAACATCATGGATATTTCACGATAACGTTAAGTTGCACCTTTCTGAACAACAGGAGTAATGGCATGGGAACCACCACCATGGGGGTTAAGCTGGACGACGCGACGCGTGAGCGTATTAAGTCTGCCGCGACACGTATCGATCGCACACCACACTGGTTAATTAAGCAGGCGATTTTTTCTTATCTCGAACAACTGGAAAACAGCGATACTCTGCCGGAGCTACCTGCGCTGCTTTCTGGCGCGGCCAATGAGAGCGATGAAGCACCGACTCCGGCAGAGGAACCACACCAGCCATTCCTCGACTTTGCCGAGCAAATATTGCCCCAGTCGGTTTCCCGCGCCGCGATCACCGCGGCCTATCGCCGCCCGGAAACCGAAGCGGTTTCTATGCTGCTGGAACAAGCCCGCCTGCCGCAGCCAGTTGCTGAACAGGCGCACAAACTGGCGTATCAGCTGGCCGATAAACTGCGTAATCAAAAAAATGCCAGTGGTCGCGCAGGTATGGTCCAGGGGTTATTGCAGGAGTTTTCGCTGTCATCGCAGGAAGGCGTGGCGCTGATGTGTCTGGCGGAAGCGTTGTTGCGTATTCCCGACAAAGCCACCCGCGACGCGTTAATTCGCGACAAAATCAGCAACGGTAACTGGCAGTCACACATTGGTCGTAGCCCGTCACTGTTTGTTAATGCCGCCACCTGGGGGCTGCTGTTTACTGGCAAACTGGTTTCCACCCATAACGAAGCCAGCCTCTCCCGCTCGCTGAACCGCATTATCGGTAAAAGCGGTGAACCGCTGATCCGCAAAGGTGTGGATATGGCGATGCGCCTGATGGGTGAGCAGTTCGTCACTGGCGAAACCATCGCGGAAGCGTTAGCCAATGCCCGCAAGCTGGAAGAGAAAGGTTTCCGTTACTCTTACGATATGCTGGGCGAAGCCGCGCTGACCGCCGCAGATGCACAGGCGTATATGGTTTCCTATCAGCAGGCGATTCACGCCATCGGTAAAGCGTCTAACGGTCGTGGCATCTATGAAGGGCCGGGCATTTCAATCAAACTGTCGGCGCTGCATCCGCGTTATAGCCGCGCCCAGTATGACCGGGTAATGGAAGAGCTTTACCCGCGTCTGAAATCACTCACCCTGCTGGCGCGTCAGTACGATATTGGTATCAACATTGACGCCGAAGAGTCCGATCGCCTGGAGATCTCCCTCGATCTGCTGGAAAAACTCTGTTTCGAGCCGGAACTGGCAGGCTGGAACGGCATCGGTTTTGTTATTCAGGCTTATCAAAAACGCTGCCCGTTGGTGATCGATTACCTGATTGATCTCGCCACCCGCAGCCGTCGCCGTCTGATGATTCGCCTGGTGAAAGGCGCGTACTGGGATAGTGAAATTAAGCGTGCGCAGATGGACGGCCTTGAAGGTTATCCGGTTTATACCCGCAAGGTGTATACCGACGTTTCTTATCTCGCCTGTGCGAAAAAGCTGCTGGCGGTGCCGAATCTAATCTACCCGCAGTTCGCGACGCACAACGCCCATACGCTGGCGGCGATTTATCAACTGGCGGGGCAGAACTACTACCCGGGTCAGTACGAGTTCCAGTGCCTGCATGGTATGGGCGAGCCACTGTATGAGCAGGTCACCGGGAAAGTTGCCGACGGCAAACTTAACCGTCCGTGTCGTATTTATGCTCCGGTTGGCACACATGAAACGCTGTTGGCGTATCTGGTGCGTCGCCTGCTGGAAAACGGTGCTAACACCTCGTTTGTTAACCGTATTGCCGACACCTCTTTGCCACTGGATGAACTGGTCGCCGATCCGGTCACTGCTGTAGAAAAACTGGCGCAACAGGAAGGGCAAACTGGATTACCGCATCCGAAAATTCCCCTGCCGCGCGATCTTTACGGTCACGGGCGCGACAACTCGGCAGGGCTGGATCTCGCTAACGAACACCGCCTGGCCTCGCTCTCCTCTGCCCTGCTCAATAGTGCACTGCAAAAATGGCAGGCCTTGCCAATGCTGGAACAACCGGTAGCGGCAGGTGAGATGTCGCCCGTTATTAACCCTGCGGAACCGAAAGATATTGTGGGCTATGTGCGTGAAGCCACGCCGCGTGAAGTAGAACAGGCGCTGGAAAGTGCGGTTAATAACGCGCCAATCTGGTTTGCCACGCCTCCGGCTGAACGCGCAGCGATTTTGCACCGCGCTGCCGTGCTGATGGAAAGCCAGATGCAGCAACTGATTGGTATTCTGGTGCGTGAGGCCGGAAAAACCTTCAGTAACGCCATTGCCGAAGTGCGCGAAGCGGTCGATTTTCTCCACTACTACGCCGGACAGGTGCGGGATGATTTCGCTAACGAAACCCACCGTCCATTAGGGCCTGTGGTGTGTATC
>ENA-OUVY01000062-OUVY01000062.1-marine-metagenome-genome-assembly--contig:-NODE-62-length-13249-cov-2.708928_pt1 | contig 13249 bp, 10 predicted proteins | sample MGYA00237983_ERZ584542 | MGnify/ENA primary metagenome ERZ584542 (study PRJEB26544, sample SAMN05421971) | marine metagenome | isolation source: Line P, North Pacific Ocean | place: Canada:British...
TAGCTCGACCTTACGCACTCGCTGACCACGACTCATTCCCATACCTTTCGCAACTTCTGTCACGCTGGCATCAATCGCTCCCAGCCCGGCAAGTGTCGCCTGCAGGACGGGCAGCACACCGTAAAGGATCAAGGCGATAATCGCTGGTTGCAGACCAAAGCCGATCACCGGAACGGCGATCGCCAGCACTGCGACGGGCGGAAAAGTCTGTCCAACGGCGGCAATAGTTTCCACCAGTGGGCGAAATTCCGCGCCCCACGGGCGAGTGACAGCAATTCCGGCACCAGTGCCAATGATCACCGCAAACAAACTCGAAATTCCCACCAGCCAGAAATGAGCCAGTGCCAGAGCTGCAAAACTTTCTTGCTGATAAACGGGTCGTGGCAGTTGTGGGAACAAGGCAGCAAACAGCGGCTGGCTGTAAGGCAGCCAGAAAATCAGCGCCACAAACAGAGCAATGAGCCAGAACAGCGGATCGCGCAACATCTTCATACGCTTACGCCTCCACCAGCAGATCCTGAAAATGCAGCGTGCCGCAAGGCTGGCCCTGCATGTTCACCACCGGCAGCACCTCGCATCCCCGCGCAACAAACAGAGAGAGCGCATCGCGTAGCGTCATCTCTTCTGCCAGTGCCTCACCATCTGCTCGTTCTTCGCGACGCACGTAATCCGCCACACTACGTAACGAAAGCAGGCGCACACCCAGTTCACTACGTCCAAAAAACTGGCGGACAAAATCATTCGCCGGACGAGTCAGCATCGTCAGCGGATTGCCCTGCTGCACTACTTCACCGTGATCCATCAATACCAGATGTTCTGCCAGCCGTAGCGCCTCATCAATATCATGAGTGACCAGCACAATGGTACGCCCCAGCAAACGGTGAATGCGCGTCATCTCTTGTTGCAACGCGCCGCGCGTTACCGGGTCCAGTGCGCCAAAAGGTTCATCCATTAGTAAGACTTGCGGATCGGCAGCCAGTGCACGCGCCACTCCCACACGTTGCTGCTGACCACCGGAAAGCTGATGCGGATAACGCTCACGCAAATTTGACTCCAGCCCCAGTAGCGCCATTAATTCGTCGATACGATCGTCAATCCGCGCCCGCGACCATTTTTGTAATTGCGGCACGGTAGCGATGTTTTGCGCCACGCTCCAGTGGGGGAACAGGCCAATAGATTGAATGGCATAGCCCATCCGGCGGCGCAACTCCAGTACTGGCAGCGAGCGAATTTCTTCTCCGGCAAAGCGGATCTCTCCGCTGTCATGCTCCACCAGGCGGTTAATCATTTTCAGGGTGGTGGATTTGCCGGAGCCAGATGTGCCAATCAGCACCGAAAAACTCCCTTCCTGAAAATTGAGATTGAGATCGTTAACGGCTTTTTGTGCGCCGAACAGTTTGCTGACATGGCTAAATTCAATCATTACGTTTCACCTTCAGCAGTGCGATAAGCAAATCGAACAGCGCGTCGGTAAGCACCGCCAGAACAATTACCGGGATCACCCCCAGCAACACTAAATCAATGGCGCTGCTTAGCAGCCCCTGGAAAACCAGCGCACCAAAACCGCCTGCGCCGATTAACGCCGCAATCACCGCCATACCTACAGTTTGCACCATCACCACCCGCAGGCTGCGCAGAAATACCGGTAACGCCAGCGGTAACTGAACATGCAGGAAACGCTGCGCCCCGCTCATCCCCATCGCTCTGGCGCTTTCCAGCACATCGCGCGGGATCTGGTTCAAACCGACTACCACGCCGCGCACCAGCGGCAGCAAGGCATAGAGCACCAGCGCAATCAGTGCGGGTGTCATTCCGGTTCCTGCTATGCCGAGCGTCCCCAGCCACGGAAAGGCCGTAACCAGCGCGGCAAGCGGCGCAATCAACAGGCCAAAGAGCGCCACCGAAGGCACGGTCTGAATCACATTGAGCAGAGAAAAAATTGCCCCCTGCCGAGCAGTGGAAAAGTAGCACCAGATGCCCAACGGCACACCAATCACTAACGCAGGCAGCACCGCACCAAACAGCAACGTCAGATGTTGTGCCAGCGCGTCGTCAAACACATCCTGACGGTTGGCGTATTCTTTCATTAGTGAGAGATCGTTAAGCGTGCCGGAGTACAGCAACCACAGCGGAATAATGGCAATCTGCATATGCAACAACCAGCGCCACAGCGGATGCGTGGAGATTCGGCGGATGGCATCGCTACAGGCCAGCAATGCCAGCGCCGCAGCCAGCCAGAAACCACTGCCGAGGCTGGTACGCGCCAGCGCACTGCCATTTTGCGCCAGTTGGGTCGCCGCCTTTCCAGCTCCCCACACCAGCAATACGAAGACGAATTGCGCCAGAATGAGTGCACAAATGCTGCCTTTTTTACCGGGAATAAAACAGGCCGTCAGCCAGGCGCAACCAACGCCCACCAGCATCCAGATCGTTTGCGGCCACAGCTGCCAGAGATGACGCCCCTCACCCGAAACTAAACGATTAGGCGCGTAACTGATAAACGGCAGCGCCGCTGCGATTGCCGTCAGCAACAGCAGCAGCGCCAGAACAGGATTAATACGGAAATAAGTCACGGGAAATTACTTCGTCCACCCTTTTTGTTTCAGGTAGTCGGCAGCCACTTTTTTGGCATCCAGTCCTTCCACAGCAATGCTGGCATTCAGTTGCTGCAATGTTTTTGCATCGAGGCTGGCGAAGACTGGCTGTAGCCACTGTGCCATTTGCGGATACTCCCTCAACACCGACTCACGCACCACTGGTGCAGGCGCGTAGATAGGTTGCACACCTTGCGGATCGCTTAAGGTTTGCAGCCCCAGCGCCGCTACCGGGCCGTCAGTGCCGTAAGCCATTGCAGCATTAACGCCAGAGGTTTGCTGGGCAGCGGCTTTGATCGTCACCGCCGTGTCGCCACCAGCCAGTGACAGCAACTGATCCTGACCGAGCTTAAAGCCATAGGCTTTTTCAAACGCGGGTAACGCATCGGCGCGTTCGATAAACTCTGCCGAGGCTGCCAGTTTGAAGGTGCCGCCCTCTTGCAGATAACGACTCAGGTCGGCAAGCGAAGTGAGTTTATTTTTCTCTGCCACATCCTGACGCACGGCGATAGTCCAGGTGTTATTTGCAGGCGCGGGCGTCAGCCAGATTAACTTGTTGTGCTCCGAATCGAGCTTTTTGACTTTCTCGTAACCTTGCTGCGCGTTTTTCCACGCTGCATCGTTTTCATCTTTAAAGAAGAAAGCGCCATTGCCGGTATATTCCGGATAGATATCCAGTTCACCGGAAGTAATCGCCCCGCGCACCACAGGAGTCGTTCCGAGTTGCACTTTATTCACCGTCGGTACGCCGTGGCTTTCCAGCACCTGCAAAATGATATTGCCGAGTAGCGCACCTTCGGTATCGATTTTTGAACCGACTTTAACGGGGGAAGCCGCCTGTAGCGGCAGGCTCACGGCTGCCAACATAACCAGTGAACCTGCCCAGAGCTTTAAGAGTGGCATGATGCTTTCCTCATTCTTTTACTGTTGTTTTCAGCGAATTAAGAGAAAAGCATAGTTGATAATGGCGGGGTTAGCTTGAGCGGAAGGATTCAGTTGCAGAATCAGATAAATACTTAAGAGGCATATTCGGTCCGGCGTTTCCTGCCGGATGCGGCGCGAGCGCCTTATCCGGCCTACAAAGGGCGCAAACGTCGCGCCCTTACTAAAGCATTACAGCAACTCAAACTCGCCTTTCTTAACGCGTGCGGAATCAGTGCCGATAAAGACATTGAACTTGCCAGGCTCGGCGTCATATTTCATCTGTTGATTCCAGAACTTCAGCGCCTCAATATCGATCGGGAAGCTGACAGTCTGAGTTTCGCCCGGTTTCAGGGTGATTTTCTCAAAGCCTTTCAGCTGTTTCACAGGGCGACTCATGGAAGCCGTCACATCCTGCAAGTACATCTGCACTACCGTGGCACCCTCGCGCTTACCGGTGTTCGTCACCTGCACGCTGGCAGTCACTTTGCCGTCACGCTTCATGGTCGGCGCAGAAAGTTTCACATCAGAGACGGTGAAAGTGGTGTAGCTCAGCCCATAGCCGAACGGATACAACGCCCCGTTAGCTTCATCAAAATAACGCGAAGTGTATTTGTTCGGCTTGTCGGCATTATACGGGCGACCGGTATTCAGATGGCTGTAGTACACCGGGATCTGCCCGACAGAACGCGGGAAGGACATTGGCAGCTTGCCGGACGGGTTGTAATCGCCAAACAATACATCGGCAATTGCATTACCGCCTTCAGTCCCCGCAAACCAGGTTTCCAGAATCGCATCAGCCTGCTGATCTTCTTTCACCAGCGCCAGCGGACGCCCGTTCATCAGCACCAGCACCAGCGGTTTACCGGTGGCTTTCAGCGCCGCAATCAAGTCACGTTGGCTTTGCGGAATAGTGATATCGGTCCGGCTGGAGGCTTCGTGCGCCATCCCCTGTGCTTCACCGACTACAGCCACCACCACATCAGATTGTTTCGCCGTCTGCACCGCTTCATCAATCATCTCTTGCGGCGAACGCGGATCGACTTTGACCGCTTCTTCATACTGATTCAGGAAATCGATAATGCCTTTGTCACTGGTAACGTTCGCCCCTTTGGCATACAGCACTTTACCGTTTTCACCGACGGCATTTTTAATCCCGGTCAGTACGGTCACGGATTGATCGGCAACACCGGCTGCGGACCAGCTGCCCATCACGTCACGTTTACTGTCCGCCAGTGGCCCAACCACCGCAATGGTGGCCGATTTTTTCAGCGGTAACGTTTCGAGACGGTTTTTCAGCAACACCAAGCTTTCGCGCGCCACTTCACGCGCTTCTTTACGGTGCAGGCGGCTTTCGGCATTGGTATCCACCGGGTCAGACTCTTTCGGCCCCAAATGGCTGTATGGGTCGTTAAACAACCCCATATCATATTTAACGTTCAGTACATGGCGGGCAGCATCGTCCAGCTCTGCCATCGTCACTTTGCCGGATTTAATCAACCCAGGCAGATACTTCGAGTAGTACTCGTCGCTCATGCTCATGTTGATTCCGGATTTCAGCGCCACGCGCACCGCATCTTCCGGGTCTGCCGCCGTGCCATGTTTAATCAGCTCTTTGATTGCACCGTGATCGGAAACGGTGATGCCTTTAAAGCCCCACTGGTCGCGCAGAACATCTTTCAGCAGCCAGGAATCGGAGGTGGCTGGCGTGCCGTTCAGCGAGTTCAGCGCCACCATCACCGCGCCGCTGCCTGCGTCCAGCCCCGCTTTGTACGGCGGCATATAATCATTAAACAGGCGCTGCGGACTCATATCGACGGTGTTGTACTCTTTACCGCCTTCTACCGCGCCGTATGCGGCAAAGTGTTTGACGCTGGTCATCACCGAGTAGCGATCTGCCGGGCTTTTACCCTGCATCGCTTCCACCATGGTTTTACCCATTGTTGAGGTGAGATACGTATCTTCGCCAAAACCTTCGGAAGCACGTCCCCAGCGCGGATCGCGCGAGACATCGACCATCGGTGCCCAGGTCATATTCAGGCCATCATCTGCCGCTTCATAAGCAGAGACACGTCCGACCGTTTTCACTGCATCGAGGTTAAAAGACGAGGCCAGACCGAGGCTAATCGGGAACACCGTGCGCTGACCGTGCAGCACGTCGTAAGCAAAGAAAAGAGGAATTTTCAGGCGGCTTAATTCCATCACCTGATCCTGCATGGCGCGGATATCCTGACGGGTTACGGTGTTGAAAATCGCCCCAACCTGACCGTCTTTGATCATCTCGCGGATCGCCTCTTTCGGGTTATCCGGGCCGACGCTGATTAAGCGCAGCTGACCAATTTTCTCATCAACTGTCATTTTCTTAAGCAGTTCGGTGACGAACGCATCCCGCGCTTCGGGCGTTAATGGATGGTTGCCGAATAAATCATCCGCCAGTGCTGGCTGCAGGGCCAGACTCACCGCGATTCCTACTGAACATAGCCATTTCATATGGATTTTTCTTCCTTTGTTGCCCGACGTGGCAGCGAAAATGGTGCAAAAACCGTAGTTTGCCATAAGCATGATGGAGAGAGAAAAAGAATGCTCAGTTTATTGTCTGAATTTTCAAAATATTCACTCGCTGAATTGTTATACAAGGCGCTATTCTAGTTTGTGATATTTTTTCGCCACCACAAGGAGTGGAAAATGTCTTCCATGACAACAACTGATAATAAAGCCTTTTTGAATGAACTTGCTCGTCTGGTGGGTTCTTCACACCTGCTCACCGATCCCGCAAAAACGGCCCGCTATCGCAAGGGCTTCCGTTCTGGTCAGGGCGACGCGCTGGCTGTCGTTTTCCCTGGCTCACTACTAGAATTGTGGCGGGTGCTGAAAGCCTGCGTCACCGCCGACAAAATTATTCTGATGCAGGCCGCCAATACAGGCCTGACCGAAGGATCGACGCCAAACGGTAACGATTATGATCGCGATGTCGTTATCATCAGCACCCTGCGTCTCGACAAGCTGCACGTTCTTGGCAAGGGCGAACAGGTGCTGGCCTATCCGGGCACCACGCTCTATTCGCTGGAAAAAGCCCTCAAACCGCTGGGACGCGAACCGCACTCAGTGATTGGATCATCGTGTATAGGCGCATCGGTCATCGGCGGTATTTGTAACAACTCCGGCGGCTCGCTGGTGCAACGTGGCCCGGCGTATACCGAAATGTCGTTATTCGCGCGTATAAATGAAGACGGCAAACTGACGCTGGTGAACCATCTGGGGATTGATCTGGGCGAAACGCCGGAGCAGATCCTTAGCAAGCTGGATGATGATCGCATCAAAGATGACGATGTGCGTCACGATGGTCGTCACGCCCACGATTATGACTATGTCCACCGCGTTCGTGATATTGAAGCCGACACGCCCGCACGTTATAACGCCGATCCTGATCGGTTATTTGAATCTTCTGGTTGCGCCGGGAAGCTGGCGGTCTTTGCAGTACGTCTTGATACCTTCGAAGCGGAAAAAAATCAGCAGGTGTTTTATATCGGCACCAACCAGCCGGAAGTGCTGACCGAAATCCGCCGTCATATTCTGGCTAACTTCGAAAATCTGCCGGTTGCCGGGGAATATATGCACCGGGATATCTACGATATTGCGGAAAAATACGGCAAAGACACCTTCCTGATGATTGATAAGTTAGGCACCGACAAGATGCCGTTCTTCTTTAATCTCAAGGGACGCACCGATGCGATGCTGGAGAAAGTGAAATTCTTCCGTCCGCATTTTACTGACCGTGCGATGCAAAAATTCGGTCACCTGTTCCCCAGCCATTTACCGCCGCGCATGAAAAACTGGCGCGATAAATACGAGCATCATCTGCTGTTAAAAATGGCGGGCGATGGCGTGGGCGAAGCCAAATCGTGGCTGGTGGATTATTTCAAACAGGCCGAAGGCGATTTCTTTGTCTGTACGCCGGAGGAAGGCAGCAAAGCGTTTTTACACCGTTTCGCCGCTGCGGGCGCAGCAATTCGTTATCAGGCGGTGCGTTCCGATGAAGTCGAAGACATTCTGGCGTTGGATATCGCTCTGCGGCGTAACGACACCGAGTGGTATGAGCATTTACCGCCGGAGATCGACAGCCAGCTGGTGCACAAGCTCTATTACGGCCATTTTATGTGCTATGTCTTCCATCAGGATTACATAGTGAAAAAAGGCGTGGATGTGCATGCGTTAAAAGAACAGATGCTGGAACTGCTACAGCAGCGCGGCGCGCAGTACCCTGCCGAGCATAACGTCGGTCATTTGTATAAAGCACCGGAGACGTTGCAGAAGTTCTATCGCGAGAACGATCCGACCAACAGCATGAATCCGGGGATCGGTAAAACCAGTAAACGGAAAAACTGGCAGGAAGTGGAGTAAAAATTACGGATGGCAGAGTATCGCCATCCGAATTCACTTAATCGTTCTGTGCCGTCTGCCCCGCCGCCGCCATTTGGGCGGCTTTTTGTTTTTTATAGCTCAACGCTGCTGCCGGCACAGGCATCACTTTACCGGTTTCAATCCAGGTACGCAGGCGGCTGGCATCGGCAAAATGGGTATATTTGCCAAACGCGTCCATCACTACCAGCGCCACCGGTTTATTATTGATAACCGTACGCATCACCAGACAATGGCCCGCCGCATTGGTAAAGCCGGTTTTGGTTAACTGAATATTCCAGTTATCGCGATACACCAGATGATTAGTATTGCGGAACGGCAGCGTATACGTCGGATTAGAGAAGGTTGCCATATCTTCCCGGGTAGTACTTAACTGCCCGATCAACGGATATTGTTTGCTGGCAATGAGCAGTTTGGTTAAGTCACGGGCAGTTGAAACGTTATGCACCGACAATCCGGTAGGTTCAACAAAGCGCGTGTTGTTCATTCCGAGCGATTTCGCTTTCGCATTCATTGCCTTAATAAAGGCTTTGTAACCACCGGGATAATGGTGCGCAAGGCTTGCCGCCGCGCGGTTTTCTGAAGACATCAGCGCCAGCAACAGCATATCTTTACGGCTGATTTCGCTATTCAGTCGTACGCGCGAATAGACCCCTTTCATCTCCGGCGTCTGGCTGATATCCACTTTTAGTTTTTCATCCAGCGGCAGTCGTGCATCCAGCACAACCATCGCGGTCATTAATTTGCTGATAGACGCAATCGGACGCACCAGATCCGGGTGGTTCGAATAGATCACTTTGTTGGTATTCAGATCAACAATCATCGCGCTACCGGAGGCAATTTCCGGTTGTGAAGCGGTGGTAGCGGCTGCCGTTTTCGCAACGGCCTGCGGTGCAAAAGGCACAGCCAGCATCAGGGCCAGGCTAAATAAAGAAACTCGAAATTTCGGCATGATGAGCATTCAGATAGTGGTTCACGCGCACGGGTTGCGCACCGCCGGAGTAAGGATTTACTGAGGCTAGCGACGCCATCATAACGAGCAAAAAGTGCGATCGTCAAAGGAGAATCGTGAGGAAATGCTGCATTGCTGACATTTACGCCAGCAATGCAACGTCAAAGAACTTTCTAGAACAAACGATAACCGTAGCCCCATAGTATAACGGTTAGGGCGAGCAGCACTTCCAGTACCAGCACGCCAATCGCCAGCGTCGAACTAGAGAAGCTAAGGCCTTCCTCTTTGTTGATATTCAGGAAGCTCGGAATACCAAGGTAAAGCAGGTAGCCGGTGTAAAACAGCGCCACCGTGCCGACCAGCGCACACAACCAGACCAGTGGATAAAGCGCCACCAGACCGCTTAAAAACAGCGGAGTTGCAACGTAGCCCGCGAAGACCATGCAGTGCGCAAGTGACGGACGCTGCGGATAATTACGCGCCATCCACCAGATGACCCGCCCCATCACCGCGACCCCAGCCAGCATAACGCCGTAAAACAAGACAGCCAGCGCCAGTCCGGTAAACCAGGATAACTTCAGGATAGTGCCATCGCCAAAATTCCAGCCAATCTGTGTAGTGCCAATGAAGGCGCAAATCACCGGAATCGCCGCCATCAGCAAAACGTGGTGGGTGTAATGGTGAGAAATCGTTTCGTTTTCGCGATTAATCACCTGCATTTCACGATCGGGATGGGAAAACAGTCCCCAGACATGGCTCATACCGCCCCCTTGTTGTGAGTTCATGAACCTGACAGTTCAAGTATAAGTCAGCTTGTGATTATTTTTTGTTCGCCCATGTAATTTTCACTGTCTGATGAACGTCCTTTTTCAGCGTGAATGATTCACAGGGTGTATGCTTACTGGCAACCAAAGGGAGACAGACTGGCCTATGGATCTCAATACACTTATCTCACAATATGGTTATGCCGCGCTGGTGATCGGTAGCCTGGCGGAAGGTGAAACCGTGACTTTGCTGGGAGGCGTTGCGGCGCATCAGGGGCTATTAAAGTTCCCGCTGGTGGTACTTTCTGTGGCGCTTGGCGGCATGATTGGCGACCAGGTGCTCTATCTGTGCGGGCGGCGGTTTGGCGGCAAGCTGTTACGCCGTTTCTCGAAACATCAGGATAAAATTGAGCGGGCGCAGAAACTTATCCAACGCCATCCGTATCTGTTTGTCATTGGTACGCGCTTTATGTATGGCTTTCGGGTGATTGGCCCGACGCTGATTGGTGCCAGCCAGCTGCCGCCGAAAATCTTTCTGCCGCTGAATATTCTCGGCGCATTTGCCTGGGCGTTGATTTTTACCACTATTGGTTACGCTGGTGGTCAGGTGATTGCGCCGTGGTTGCACAATCTCGACCAGCATTTGAAGCACTGGGTCTGGTTGATTCTGGTCGTGGTTCTGGTGGTGGGCGTGCGCTGGTGGCTGAAACGACGCGGGAAGAAAAAGCCGGATCATCAGGCGTAAAACCATTGCCCTGGATAAGGCGTTCGCGCCGCATCCGACATCCGGAGTACCATGCCTGATACGACGCTTGTGCGTCTTTTCATGCCGACCAAAATATTACCCAATGAAATATCCACGCACCTCACTGCGCTATTCTGGGTTGAACTGTGGATTCGCCAACATAAAGCCGCCATCCACTATCAACGACTGCCCGGTGGTGTAATTTGCGCCCTCCGAACAAAGCCACACCACCAGGCTGGCAATCTCATGCGTTGCGCCAAAACGCCGCAAGGGAATCGAAGGCTCCGCGTCGGGCTTCACGTCGCTGTCATCCATGCCATTCATTGGCGTGGCGATCGCCCCAGGCGCGACTGCGTTCACCAAAATCTTATGCCTGACCAGCTCCAGCGCCATCGCTTTGGTTAACCCACCGAGCGCATGTTTAGCGGCTGTGTAGGCGCTGGCATCCGGCAGCGGCGTATGTTCATGTACCGACGTAATGTTGATGATGCGACCGCCCTGCCCTTGTTTCACCATCTGACGAGCCGCAATTTGCGAGCATAAGAATGCACCATCGACATCAACGGTAAAAATCTTGCGCCACTCATCAAAAGCCATATCAAGAAACGGCGCTTTGGTCATTGCACCCGCATTATTCACCAGCACATCAATGCGCCCCAGCCGTTGAATGAGTTTCTCCAGCGCCAGTGCCCCTTCTGGTAGATTGCCGAGATCCAGCTGCACGATCTCCGCACGTACGCCGTGGCTAACTACCTCACGCGCGGTATCTTTTGCCCCTTCTTCATCTGAGTGCCAGGTAATACCAATATCAAACCCCTGCTGCGCCAGTAATAACGCGCACTCTTTGCCGATCCCCGAATCGGAGGCGGTAATAATCGCAACCTGTGCCATCGAGTTCTCCACTTAACGCTGAATAAACGTTAAGTATAGAAGGCGCATATCATCAGCGTTTGTACCCCCCGCCCAACGCACCAGTGAGTTGAATGGAGGCATCCAGCCACTGCCCTTGCAATAACAGGCCATTGGCCCGCTCACGCAGCGCGGGGATTCTGGCTTCGCTGACGCGGGAACCAGCAATGATGCCCGCGTTAAAGCGCGCCTGCGCAAGACCTACCACACGCAAGGCATCGCGCTCAATTTGCGCCTGATGCTGGTTTTTCTCCGCCAGTGTCTGAACCTGACTGGCTGCCCGCGCCACGTCATTCACCGCTTCAACCACCGCTTTGTTGTAGCTGGCGATAGACAAGTTGCTTTCGGCTTTTGCGATATCGAGATTGGCGTTAAGACGACCACTATCGAAAATGGGTAGCGTCAGGCCTGCCGTAACGCCCATTTGCTGCGCGGAATGACGGAACAGATCGCTTAAGTGCAACGCATCCTGTTGCAGGAAGGCCATCAGGTTGATGTCAGGATAAAATGCCGCTTTTGCCGCATCAATGGTGCTTAGCGATGACTCAACGTACCAGTGCGCCGCCTGCAAATCTGCCCGCCGGGCCAGTAAGGAGTACCCCAGTTCATCAGGAAGCTGGCTTGCCACTTTCGGCAACGCGACCGGTTTAAGCTTCAATGACTTTGTCTGGTTATTTGTAAGTGCGCTTAACCGTGCCTCAATAATTTTCATTTTCCCCGCGACATCGTTGAGCTGCTGCCGGGTTTTGCTGGCATTAATATCGGTTTCCACACCTTCAACTGAAGAAGTAATCCCGTTCTGATATAGCTGGCGATCGGTCGCGATAATGGTGTTCTGCTCTTTTTCTATTTGCTGCAAGACCGTGTTTAACGCCGCCTGGGTTTGCCACTCCCAGTACAGGCGGGCTACGCTGCCAGCCAGCAATTGGCGGGTTTGCTCGCGTTCCGCCGCCCGTGCTTTAACCGTACCCAGGCGGGCAGTAACCTCCGCCCGATTCTTTCCCCAGATATCGAGATGCCAGCCCGCCGTTAAGCCAAAAGTACCGTTGGTGTACCACGGGCCGGTCGTACCTGCGGCCGGATCGTTCAGAGCAAACGGCCCCATTAAGCCTTCTGCCGACATTTTTTGCCGCTCCATATCCGCCGAAAAGTCGATCTGCGGACCATCCTGAGTGGCAACTGCCTTCGCCTGGGCTTCAGCTAGCTGAATGCGCTGTTCAGCCACCTGCATATCCGGTGCGTTCTGTAGTGCATTGTTAATTAAGGAAGTGAGTTGATTATCGTGATACTCCAGCCACCATTGGCTGTCTGGCCAACCATTTTCAGCGCCGTGGGTAATGCGGTGTCAACTTGTGCAGCGGGCGTTTGCTGGCTTAACGCCTGGCGGGTTTCATGCATAGGCGCACACCCGGCCAGCATCAGTAACAGCGGAAAACAGGCGATGGCTGGATAAAAGGAATCACGATTCATGGGGGAATAATCAGGTAAGAAAAGGTGCGCGGAGATTACCGTGTGTTGCGATATATTTTTTAGTTTCGCGTGGCAATACATCAGTGGCAATAAAACGACATATCCAGAAAAATATACACTAAGTGAATGATATCTTCCGATTTATCTTAATCGTTTATGGATAACGGCAAAGGGCTTCGTTTTTTCCTATACTTATTCAGCACTCACAAATAAAGGAACGCCAATGAAAATTATACTCTGGGCTGTATTGATTATTTTCCTGATTGGGCTACTGGTGGTGACTGGCGTATTTAAGATGATATTTTAAAATTAATTAATGTCATCAGGTCCGAAAATAACGAGAATATTTCAGTCTCTCATCCTGTTGCGCTCCTGTCATGTGCATTGCTTCATATAATCACTGGCGCAAGGAGCGCGCAGGGGGCGGCCAATCGCCGCCGCCCCCTGCACCCCCGGGCTCTGGCGAACAAAATCG
>ENA-OUVY01000081-OUVY01000081.1-marine-metagenome-genome-assembly--contig:-NODE-81-length-11771-cov-3.512742_pt1 | contig 11771 bp, 10 predicted proteins | sample MGYA00237983_ERZ584542 | MGnify/ENA primary metagenome ERZ584542 (study PRJEB26544, sample SAMN05421971) | marine metagenome | isolation source: Line P, North Pacific Ocean | place: Canada:British...
ACGGCTGCTGATACCGTCAAACCCTGATAACCGGGAATAAAAACAACGAGAAAGGAGACATAAATGAAAATACGTTCACTAAGCCGGTTTGTACTGGCAAGTACAATGTTCGCCAGCTTTACAGCCTCTGCGGTCCCCGGACTCTGGCAACAGGGGTACGGTCAGGGCAATGCGGAATACAGTGTGACGGATGCCAGCGGAAAGATGTTTACCATCAACTGCACGGGAAATCCGGACCAGAACGGTATTTACCAGCACTCGGTTTTTCTGATCCTCGCCGGGGATAAAACGGTCAGCTCGCATGATGACAGTACCGGCATCACAGTGGTGATGGACCATAAGCAATATGCCATTCCCTCAACCCTTGGCTGGCGTAACGGAGATAATGCCTGGTTCAGCTTCATCATGGATATCCGTAAGGCCCGGCAGTTCGACGTCTACGTCAATGACCAGAAAGTTGGATCGTTTAACCCTGATGTTCGGAATGCACAAAAGGTCCTGCCAACATTAGCGGACTGCACTAACGACTGACGGCTGCGCCTTCCCTACCATAACAACCCTGATTGCCTCCGGCGGTCGGGGGTTTCTTTTTTCTCCTTAATCTCCAGAGGTAGGCCACGTACTTTCGAACGATGAGCGCAGTGGTCAGTTTTTTTCAGATATATTTATCTTTTTTTGGCTGTAAGCTCCGCTGTGAGCGCAGGCTGTGTTAAAACTCCTGATCACTTTTTGGTCTAAGCGATGGTTTCATATGATCAACCATTCTTGATAAACCCATGAGACGGACTAACTTTTTCATTAAAATTAAAAAGATATGAATGAATACTGCGGATATCAACATGGCCAATCACATTCAAGGACAAGGCAGGCATCAGGTGACATTGCTCCCTGATGCACTCGATGATTTTGTCACTGAAGATATCTGAAATAAGTTTAATCAGTTCATCACGGGTCGGTGGCATATCGAGATAATTAATTATTGTCGGTTCGTTGCCGTTGTTATGAAGCATCTCCAGCGTGTTGCGTGAGGTGCCACAGGCCGGGTTGTGATAGATGGTAATGTTGCTCATATCAGTATCTAATTACAAAGTGACAGAGAGCCGCCACGCCAGCGCGGCCAGAGTGACAAACAGCACCGGCACAGTCATGACAATGCCGGTACGGAAGTAATATCCCCAAGTGATTGTCATATTTTTCTGGGCAAGCACATGCAGCCACAGCAGAGTTGCCAGACTGCCAATCGGGGTGATTTTCGGGCCTAAATCACAGCCAATCACATTGGCATAAATCATTGCCTCTTTGACGACGCCAGTCGCCGTACTCCCGTCAATCGACAGCGCACCAATCAGCACCGTCGGCATATTGTTCATCACTGATGAGAGAAATGCCGTCAAGAAGCCGGTGCCGAACGTCGCTGCCCATAACCCCTTGTCTGCCAGCAGATTCAGCACGCCAGACAGGTACTCCGTGAACCCTGCATTGCGCAGGCCATAGACCACGATGTACATGCCCAGTGAGAAAATAACGATCTGCCATGGCGCACCGCGCAGGACTTTTCCGGTGTTGATCGAATGACCTCTTTTCGCCACCACAAACAGCACTGCTGCGCCAGCGGCCGCTATCGCACTGACCAGGATTCCCTGCGGCTCCAGAAAGAAGAAACCGACAAGCAGCAATAACAGGACAATCCAGCCCGCCCTGAAGGTTGCCAGATCCTTGATCGCACTGGCAGGCGTCTTCAGCAGCGAAACTTAATACGTTGCCGGAATAACTCTGCGAAAGAAGAGATACAGCATAATCAGCGTGGCCGCAATCGCTGCCGCATCCACGGAGATCATAACGGAGGCGTACTGCGCAAAGCTCAGACCGAAGAAGTCCGCCGAGACGATATTCACCAGGTTAGAAACAATGAGCGGCAGGCTGGCCGTATCTGCAATAAATCCTGCAGCCATGACAAAGGCCAGTGTCGTGCCCTGGCTGAACCCAGTGCGATCAGCATCGCAATCACAATCGGCGTCAGGATCAGCGCGGCGCCGTCATTGGCAAACAACGCATCAACAGCGGCACCGAGCAAGACTTTCCAGGTGAACAGCGCTCTAGGTAGGAACTTTGTCGTTGATAGAGTCTTCAGCCATCAACACTGTATCGAGTAATGAAATTGGTTGCTAGAAAGTCGATGATTTGTTGCGTATGATTAAAAATCAACCTTAAAGGCTTTATACATGGATTTGCTATGGCTTTTGTATCAGAAAGAGAAATTGTAAGAAAGATATTTAGCAAAAAAATTGACTTTACGATCTTGGCATTTTTCTATATTTCCTCTATTTTTTTTCTTCTTTGTAGTGGCGTTCTCTTTCAATATTTTACCGCTGCCTTCACAAAAGGTAATTGTTATGAATGCTCAATGAAACTTGATTACATAAAACAATTTTATTTTTCACTGGAAACCGCATGGTACCTCATATCTGCTGTTGCAGTATTTATTGCATCTGTTTTTATACAGCATAGAATTAAAGCTTATTTAACATTATTAGCTATTACATGGATTGTACTAACAATAACAGATGTGGCGTTAATACACGCCTTAGACAATATAGCCATGAATAATATTTTGTTAAATATACTATATAATCTTTTTGGGGCGATTTTATTGTCACTGTTTATGTGTTTATCAAATTCCCTCCTTTTCCACCTTAATAAGATAAAACATATTCCAATGATTTTATCGGCAATGATTCCATTAGTTTCCGCAATAATAATAGCCATACTCATAACCGCTGTTATATATTTATTGTTTGCCCGGCAGGCGGTAGAGATTGAGATGGATATATCTGAAGGTTCAGACATCGCATATGTAGGTGTAAAAGATAATGAGGAATCATTTGGGTTTTTAAATGATAAAAAAACAGACACACCAACGTATCTGGATGTAATCAAAAATGGTAGTTTGATATATAATGATACACAGGGTTTAAGTGGTGCTGATATTTATATTGTCTCCGGTTGTTATGCCCTTCCAGATTTACTTCGCAATGTACCGCTTGATGCTAAAAAATCTTTTCTGAATGTAAAAAAGCTAGAAATCACACAGAAACTTCCAATGATGGGGTTCATACAAGGTGAATCCGCTGATGTGATGCCTAAAGCAGCATCCAGGTTAAGTTTGAGCAAGCAAGATGATAAATTTATGCTAGCCTCAAGTGTTACTGACTCTCAAATAAAATTTAAATCAAACAATGCACAATTGATGGTTGCTTTCGCATTTATGCCAATAACAACGAATGGTATTTTACATGATTATACATACGATATAATAATAAATGATAAAAAATATAAAATTGAAAATCATGTTGCACCTCTATCTAGGCTTGATAAAAATAAGAAGATGAAGTGTGAATACCAGCAAATATCGGATTTAACAAATACGTATAACATTAATGCAAATTACTTAACGGGTTTTTTACTTGTCCTAAAACCAGATGATATTATTAATTACAACAATAGCCCTTCCGTACTACTCAAGACTGATTTTGCGTTCTATAAAAAAACATACCAGAAGCTTGATAAAATATATGATGACATAAGCAATGGAAAATTATCTTCACTGAGAGCAACAGGTATCTCCCAGTTTAGTATCAACGGGAAACATTTGTCGTTAAGGCCAGAATCGGAGATTATTATTTCTGAAGGGAGTTTGTATGGACTAGTTAATAAAAGCAAAAAAATCAAAATATATGGCACAGCAGATCTTGTTTTTGTTGATAACAAGATAATGAACCTTCGTAAAATAACTTATTTGCAATCTAAGCTAGAAATTTTTGGTTCTTCTATTATGGATATATTAAAGTATATATTTGGTTTAGGTCTGCTAGCAATTTCTATAAAATTCATTCATTCTTACTTTAAGAATGATGTGAATGAAAATTTATTCTTGTAACGCATTTGGCTCCAATTGGAGCCTTTTTATGACTATTTATTAAAATATCCTAAGTTAAGCCTGTTTTTAAAGCAGGCTTGAGCGTGAAGCGGACACTCATACCTGCTTTAAAGTGGCGTTTTTGTCGTTACCCATACCTATATTTTCTGTTGTTTAACTGCCAGAACTGAGCGGTTGAAAAGCCAGAAATATGCCGAGCCAGCGGCATGGAAGCGCCAGCAGCTGTTGAATGGAGTACTGTAGGCAAATGGTGCCGTAACCGGCTTTCGTACTGAAAGGTTCTGTCTATCCCATCCCTTCTCTTGTATCTAACATTTAGTTGTGAATAGCTACTGTAAATGCCCCTACAAAATGAACCATTATTTTTAGAGGGCGTCTGGCACTCCAACTTCCGCTTTTGGCACAGAACGGCCTATCAGCAATATAAAAGCATTCAGATATATATCATTTCTACAAACATACCCGATTAACGGCAGAATCTCAGGATTCTGCCGCTTTTTTATTATTTTTCAGGGGAGTAGTAATGAGCAACTCTGAAGGTTGGTAGTCATTTTAGCAAACGCTTTCTGGTCTGCCGCAGTGGGCATCGGCTGATTGCGTAGCAGGGCCACTGGTATCTGCCGGTATCACCGACATTAACATTGAAGACGACCAGGGCATTCACGTCCGCCTGATAGTTCGTGATGCCGAAGGTCGGATGGTTGGCGGGCATGGAACTTTGAACCGGACGCCGGTGAAGGTTTTAACCGCTATATCCACAGGTCAGGCATCCGCACCGACACCTTCCCCCGCTGACTCCGAATCATTTACCAGCAACATTTCACCTTCCCAAACGCGCTTTATTACCTCATACGCCAGCCATCGCCGCTGGCGTTTTTTATTCACGGAGACATACCCATGACAACACAGACACAGTACGACCTCGTACCCGCTAACGGATCCGAATTTGAGTTGAGCGTAACGCAGGTACCCGATGAACAGCATATCCGCTTCTGGCCGCAGCACTTTGGCACCATCCCGCAGTGGATAACGCTGGAACCGCGCATTTTCGCCTGGATGGACCGCTTCTGTGATGAGTACTGCGGGGGTATCTGGTCCTTTTACACGCTCAGCAATGGCGGAGGGTTTAGGGCTCCTGATGCTGACGGTGACGATAAATGGCATTTGCTCAACGGCATGAATGGCAATGGTGCGGAAATGAGCGCGGAAGCCGCAGGTATCGCTGTCTGCCTGATTGAATATAGCCATCACGCCTGCCTCACCGAATGCGATGCCATGACGGAGCACTATTACCGCCTGCGGGATTACGCTCTGCAGCACCCTGAATCCAGCGCCATTATGCGCATTATTGATTAAGGATACTCATGATGGAACAGTCACTCATCCCACAGACACCGGTACTTCCACTGACCGCACAACGCACGGTAAAACGCGCCTTAACGCTGCTTGACCGACACCTGCGCGAAACAGGCGTGGCATTCACCTCCACTCAGGCTGCTCGTGACTGGCTGAAGCTGAAAATGGCGGGGCTGGAGCGTGAAGAATTTATGATGCTGTATCTGAACCAGCAGAACCAGTTGATTGCCCACGAAACCCTGTTTGCCGGTTCTATTAGCAGTACCGAGGTACATCCCCGTGAGGTGGTCAAACGCGCCCTGTATTTCAATGCAGCAGCAGTGATACTGGCGCATAACCACCCCTCCGGCGACACTACTCCCAGCCAGGCAGATAAGACTATAACGCAGCGTCTGGTGCAGGCGCTTCAGCTCGTTGATATCCGTGTCCCTGACCATCTGATTGTTGGTGGCAGGCAAATCTATTCGTTCGCAGAACACGGTCTGCTTTGAGGTATTACATGAGAATTATCAGTAAACGCCGGGCAATGACGATATACCGCCAGCATCCTGAGTCCCGAATCTTTCGCTACTGCACCGGAAAATATCAGTGGCACGGTAGCGTCTGTCATTACACCGGCAGGGATGTTCCGGATATCACAGGAGTCCTGGCTGTGTACGCCGAACGCCGCAGGACCGCAGCGGACCGTATGCTTGACTGATGAGTATCACCCTGAACTGACAATAAAGAGGTTATGAATGAGCAACACCACATGGGGCCTGCAGCGAGATATCACGCCGCGCCTGGGAGCACGTCTGGTGCAGGAGGGCAACCAGCTGCACTATCTGGCTGACCGGGCCAGTATCACCGGTAAGTTTAGTGACGCCGAATGTCCTAAGCTGGATGTGGTATTTCCACATTTTATCAGCCAGATAGAGTCGATGCTGACCACTGGTGAACTGAATCCCCGCCATGCCCAATGCGTCACCCTGTACCACAACGGTTTTACCTGCGAAGCCGATACTCTTGGTAGTTGCGGCTACGTATACATCGCTGTTTACCCCACTCAACGCTAACTAATTTCACGAGAGCAAGCATGAACACTCTACCTGCTACAATTTCGCAGGCGGCGAAGCCCTGCCTGTCGCCAGTGGCTGTCTGGCAAATGCTACTGACACGCCTGCTGGAACAACACTATGGCCTGACACTGAACGACACGCCGTTCAGTGATGAAACTGTTATTAAGGAACATATCGATGCTGGTATCACTCTGGCCGATGCAGTCAATTTTCTGGTGGAAAAGTACGAACTGGTACGTATCGATCACAGAGGATTTTCGTGGCAACAACAGTCTCCATATATTTCCGTAGTAGATATTCTGCGAGCAAGGCGCTCTACCGGCTTGCTAAAAACTAATGTGAAATAAACGCTTAAATACAGAGCAGACTGAAGGAAAGCAAAATGCTAATCTCATAGACGAAGAGACTCCCGCTGTAACCTCCCCTCCCCCGAAAAAACCTGACATTTTCTTTTAGGACCAACAATGGGACCAAAATGAAAATTGAACTGAAGATTACAATCAATTTAACAACAAGTTACACAACCAATTCAGACTCCGCCAGCCCACCAATCATGATTGGACGGTGTAAGGACAACACCAACAAAAACAGGAAGTTAGAAGTCTCAGCAAAACACCGACCAGACGGTGAGGAGACATAAAAGGATACGCAAAGGAGCCGCGGCTCCTGGTAACATGAAAGCCCACAGATGTGGGCTTTTTCGTTGATGGTCAGAACGACCAGTTCACACCAGCTACCGCGTTCCACGGGGATTCCACACCGGCACTATGGCTATACCCCACCCCAAGATGCCCGCTTAACGTACTGCTGAATGAGGCTTTAATACCTGCCTGGTATATTCCACGTCTGCCCGACAAATAATTGACGAAATTACCGTCACTATTCACTTTCACCCGGTTATCATCGACAAATTCTTTGCGCACAGCCGCCTTCAGCCACGGCTCAACTTCCATACCGTTCCCCAGACGCATGTTGTAACTCAGCGTTGCGCCCAGTTCACGATATATACTGCGGGTATCGACTGATTTCGATTTCATGCCATTGGATAAATGATATTCGGGGTTATCAGCGGTGAACCCCGTTAACGATGCATACGGCGTCAGGTTCCAGTTACCATCGGTAAATCGCATCCCGGTTTCAATGTGACCGCCCAGCCCGTTGCTGTGGTAACTGCCATTGGCGGCTCCACCGCTGCTCATTTTACCTGCTACGTTACTTTTAAAACGGTTCAGCTTCACGACACCGTCCAGATAGAAACCACTTTCATGTTCCCAACTGGCATAGCCGCCCAGAGAATAACTGCCCACACTGCCATGTCCTCCGCGATCAAAACCGATATGTGAATGGGAATAGCCCATAAAAGCGCCTAGCGTGGTAATTCCTTCAGGAATATCATTACGGCTGTCGATCCCCACTGTCATTCCGGTCAGCGTCTGCTCAAACCCGGCACCCGCATCGGTGGTGACATTATTACGGGTGTTATACGTCGCCCCCCAGACATTATTGTTGTGTGGACTCGCTTTCATTATGTTCAACCGCTCGCGAATACTGTTTAGCTCAGCATCAAATACCAACGGTAATGTTGCTGCCATATTGAGTACGGCTGCCGTAGAAGGCGTAATGCGTTTCTCCGGAACGGGTGTCGGCGTTGGATCGGGAGTAGGGTCTGGTTTTGGATTTGGGTCTGGCTTTGGATCGGGTTTTGGGTCTGGCTTTGGATTTGGGATGGGGTCCGGGTTGGGTTTGACATCATTGGTCAGGTTCCAGTTGCTGTTGCCGTCACTTTTCAGGACATACTCATAGGTCCCAAGATCAACGAAACCGCCGGTATTGCCCAGCGTAAACGAAGCATCCCCTCCCCCTGTTTTCACCAGCGTCATCGCGTCGTCAGACTGTGGGCTGACGCCGGTATCCTGAACAAAGATTTTAAAATTACCAGTGGCGTTGTTGTTGACGACCAGTTGATCGCCCCGGGAGCCTGCAACGTTGGTATGCAGGTAGAAATTACCGCTACCGGAAAGTTCATTGGTTGTCAGCGTATTGTAGATACCGTTAGTTGTGGCAGGCGCTGCTGTTTGTGCTGACAAATAAACATCACCGTCGTTGAGTAGCAAACTGTTTACTCTATATTCGCAGTTGCTGGTACCTGCACAGGAATTATTGCTGTTAAGCCAGACACTGCCCCGGCTGGCAGCCGTCAGGTCGGCAAGCGTGGTATCGACGCCATTTCCCAGAGTCAATGTCGCGCTATCGGTAATCCGGACCGCCCCTTCGAGTTTAACTGGCGTAACATTATCCCGTGGCGTCATTAACGACAGGCTTCCTGTCGCGCCACTGACCGATGCATCCGCCAGCGTACCTGCGTAGACGATTGCCGTACCGCCAGCGACCTGGAGATCTTCTGCCCGGGCCAGAGCCTGAAACTCATCTTTTGACCGCCCAAGGGTATATTGCCCGCCAGAGTTAACCTTTGTGGCGGAGTCCTGACCCAGGTTTTGCATTGCCCCACCCTTGCCAACCGTGGAGTCGCGAGCTTCGGTACCTGCTAATACCAATAAATTACCGCCATTTTCCAGCAACATATTGGTCGCTAAATTGCCGGAAATGGAAAAAGTACCGTACTGATGAGTACCGCTGATTTCAATACCGTTAGCCGTGCTCGTCTGGAGAGCGGCACCGCTGTTCTGGACGATATCTGTCGCTTTGCCATTATCGTTGACTGTCAGCGTACCGCCTTCATTGATCTTTGTTTTTATTGCCTCTCCGTTAGCTGAAACTGTTTGTATTCCGCCGTCGTTAATTGTTGTCTCATTCGCCACACCCTCGACAATTTGTTCACCGCCGGTGAGCGTCGTGCCTGTCGCAGTGGCTTTTGTTTTGACGATCTCCCGTCCGCCCATATTGACCTGTGTTTTGTCAGAAGAGGTGTCTGACTCCACGGTTAACACGCCGCCATTTGCCAGCAGGATATTGTTCGCCGCACCCTGCTCGATGCTGAACGCGACGCCATCCGCGCGTGTTCCTGTGACCCGCGTCGCCCTGGTGGTTGCAACCAAAGCGCCCTGGCTACTCTGCTGTATCCCCGTTGCGCTGCCTTTCTCCCGCACATCGAGTGTGCCGCCGTCATTAAGCACCGAGTTTTCAGCCAGGCCGCCCTCATTAACTACCTGTGAACCCCCATTAATAATGGAACCTTCCGCTGTCCCGTTTGCCATAATTTGTTGTAGGCCAGAGACGATATCGGTATTGATTGCCTTACCATAATTCTGAACGGTTTGCGTGCCACCATTGATGTGTGTTTTCTCTGTTGACCCACCATCAACAATTTGTTCACCACTTTCGATATTTGCTTCAGTGGCTAAACCATATACCGTTTGCTTGCCACCTTTGATATTTGCTTTATCAGAAGTGGCACTGGCATATATTGTTTGGGTGCCAGCACTATTGAGTACAGTGCCAACATCTTTTCCATAAACATCCATTTTGCCGTTGGCATTAATAATCGTGTCAACTGCGCGGGAACCAGTGACGACTGTTAATGAGCCAGCGTTTTCCAGCACTACATTTTTAGCTTCTGAATTCCTGATGTAGAAAGCATCACCATAACTGTTGGTTCCTTCGATAAGTGTTCCGGAGGTCGTGGAAGCAATTAATGCGCCGCCGGATTGTTGCTCAACATGCTTAGCCTCACCACCGTCCTGAACCTCCAGAACGCCGCCATTATTAAGTCTGGTGCTATCTGTTTTAGCCTCCTTCTGGACAATCAGCTTACCGCCAGTATCAATGGTAGTATTTTTCGCCGAGGTTTTAGCCACTACCGTCAGTTCGCCGGTATTTTCCAGCACAACATAATTAGCCTCCCCTCCGGTAATAGTGAAGTGAGAGAGCTTGTTGTATCCTTCGATATCAGTCCCTGCACCCGTGTTGGCAACTAAAGCACTGCCCGTCTCCTGGTTAACCCCATGTGCAATACCGCCGGTATAGACAATCAGCGAGCCTCCGGCGCTAATATTGCTGCCAATTGCCGTACCATCTTTCTCAACAACCTGCCGGCTCCCGGAGGATATAATTGTTGTGTCAGCTTTCCCGCCGCTTTTGATATTTTGCGTTCCGCTGTTGATATTGGTGCCTGTGGCTATGCCATAATTATTAATATTCTGTGTGCCACCATTAATTATGGTATTTGTCGCGTTTCCTGCAACATCCATAACCCCGCCATTATCTATTCGGGTCGCATCAGCTTTAGCATTGGTTAAAACTGACATTGTTCCTTTATCTTTAATAATCGTCTTGTTTGCCGAACCATATGCGTTTATGTCTAAATGACCACCGTTTTCCAGCAACACATTGTCTGCCACGTGATTGTGGATGGAGAATGCACCTTCACTATTCGTACCGCTCACCGTCGTACCGTTAGTGTTAGTTTTTAAAATTGCACCATCGTGCTGGGTAACATTTGTTGCCGTACCACCCCTAACATCAAGCACGCCACCAGAATAAACTTCAATAACATCCGAGGTGCTGGTGTTATCAACAATTTGCGTGCCACCAGAATAGATATGCGTATTTTTTGCCGTTGACTTACTATTCAGAGACTGAGTTCCGCCTTCAATCGTCGTGTCCAGCGCACGGCTCTCATATACTCTTTGCTCACCGCCATTTTTAATGGTTGTTGTTTCTACTGTGCTCTGTTCAACATACTGTCGACCACCATTTATGGTTGTGTTCGTTGCCAGACTTCCTTGTACTACGTCCTGAGAGCCAGACTTATTTATCGTTGTACCATCAGCATGCCCTTGAACTTTTACTATCTGGCTACCACCATCAATGAGTATTCCATTCGCACTCCCTCCCTCTACGCGTGAAGCACCGCCCTTAATTGTCGTTCCATTGCTGATACCCCCTTTATAAACGTCCTGATTGCCACTCTCGATTGTCGTACCTGTGGAAATACCCCCGTCATGAATTGACTGTCTGCCACCGTTAATGGTTGTATTATTAGCCTGCCCCACAAAATTGTTATGACTTCCTATATCTTGATATCCACCAGATTCAATAAGACTTCCATTAGATACCCCGCCATGAACATTCTGCTGGCCATGGTTGATAATATGAGTGTTATTTGTTGTACCTCGTTCATCCACTTTTTGGTTGCCATCTACAGTCTCATCGTTTACCACACCAATAACATTAGTAGTGAAGGCAGCCATCCCGGGCGGGGCATATATCAAGGCAGATATCAATAAGGAAAGTACTGAGCGGCGACAATAATAGGGACTGGTCCTGTTCATAAATTTCATCCTCTGAAAAGTGAATACTGAGTAGCGTTTAAGCGACCTTAGCTTTGCTGCAACATCAGCCCACAGGCACCAGACCAGGGGATTCATCCTGAAGAGACAGCGCAAGCGTATTGTGTTCAC
>ENA-OUVY01000118-OUVY01000118.1-marine-metagenome-genome-assembly--contig:-NODE-118-length-9260-cov-3.251225_pt1 | contig 9260 bp, 10 predicted proteins | sample MGYA00237983_ERZ584542 | MGnify/ENA primary metagenome ERZ584542 (study PRJEB26544, sample SAMN05421971) | marine metagenome | isolation source: Line P, North Pacific Ocean | place: Canada:British Columbia...
TTTATGCTGATGAACACTGGCGAGAAAGCGGTGAAATCAGAAAACGGCCTGCTGACCACCATCGCCTGCGGCCCGACTGGCGAAGTGAACTATGCGTTGGAAGGTGCGGTGTTTATGGCAGGCGCATCCATTCAGTGGCTGCGCGATGAAATGAAGTTGATTAACGACGCCTACGATTCCGAATATTTCGCCACCAAAGTGCAAAACACCAATGGTGTGTATGTGGTTCCGGCATTTACCGGGCTGGGTGCGCCGTACTGGGACCCGTATGCGCGCGGGGCGATTTTCGGTCTGACTCGTGGGGTGAACGCTAACCACATTATACGCGCGACGCTGGAGTCTATTGCTTATCAGACGCGTGACGTGCTGGAAGCGATGCAGGCCGACTCTGGTATCCGTCTGCACGCCCTGCGCGTGGATGGTGGCGCAGTAGCAAACAATTTCCTGATGCAGTTCCAGTCCGATATTCTCGGCACCCGCGTTGAGCGCCCGGAAGTGCGCGAAGTCACCGCATTGGGTGCGGCCTATCTCGCAGGCCTGGCGGTTGGCTTCTGGCAGAACCTCGACGAGCTGCAAGAGAAAGCGGTGATTGAGCGCGAGTTCCGTCCAGGCATCGAAACCACTGAGCGTAATTACCGTTACGCAGGCTGGAAAAAAGCGGTTAAACGCGCGATGGCGTGGGAAGAACACGACGAATAATGTAAATGCCGAATGAAGCGTTTATGCCGCATCCGGTAGTCCCGAAACGTGCGGGGGCAACCCCGCACACATCAATAATCCCTCCCTTCCCCTGTGCTACACTTCGCGCCATTCCTTACTGCTTAGAGTTTGCTATGAGACGAGAACTTGCCATCGAATTTTCCCGCGTCACCGAATCAGCGGCGCTGGCTGGCTACAAATGGTTAGGACGCGGCGATAAAAACACCGCGGACGGCGCGGCGGTAAACGCCATGCGTATTATGCTCAACCAGGTCAACATTGACGGCACCATCGTCATTGGTGAAGGTGAAATCGACGAAGCACCGATGCTCTACATTGGTGAAAAAGTCGGTACTGGTCGCGGCGACGCGGTAGATATTGCTGTTGATCCGATTGAAGGCACGCGCATGACGGCGATGGGCCAGGCTAACGCGCTGGCGGTGCTGGCAGTAGGCGATAAAGGCTGCTTCCTCAATGCGCCGGATATGTATATGGAGAAGCTGATTGTCGGGCCGGGAGCCAAAGGCACCATTGATCTGAACCTGCCGCTGGCGGATAACCTGCGCAATGTAGCGGCGGCGCTCGGCAAACCGTTGAGCGAACTGACGGTAACGATTCTGGCTAAACCACGCCACGATGCCGTTATCGCTGAAATGCAGCAACTCGGCGTACGCGTATTTGCTATTCCGGACGGCGACGTTGCGGCCTCAATTCTCACCTGTATGCCAGACAGCGAAGTTGACGTGCTGTACGGTATTGGTGGCGCGCCGGAAGGCGTAGTTTCTGCGGCGGTGATCCGCGCATTAGATGGCGACATGAACGGTCGTCTGCTGGCGCGTCATGACGTCAAAGGCGACAACGAAGAGAATCGTCGCATTGGCGAGCAGGAGCTGGCACGCTGCAAAGCGATGGGCATCGAAGCCGGTAAAGTATTGCGCCTGGGCGATATGGCGCGCAGCGATAACGTCATCTTCTCTGCCACCGGTATTACCAAAGGCGATCTGCTGGAAGGCATTAGCCGCAAAGGCAATATCGCGACTACCGAAACGCTGCTGATCCGCGGCAAGTCACGCACCATTCGCCGCATTCAGTCCATCCACTATCTGGATCGCAAAGACCCGGAAATGCAGGTGCACATCCTCTGATTGATTTGATCGATTGAGCCTTCCAGTCCTTCGGGACTGGAATTTTTTTGTTCGGAGAACGAAGATAAGGCAAGTCAATCAAAACAGGAGAAAAACATGGCTGATTGGGTAACAGGCAAAGTCACTAAAGTGCAGAACTGGACCGACGCCCTGTTTAGTCTCACCGTTCACGCCCCCGTGCTTCCGTTTACCGCCGGGCAATTTACCAAGCTTGGCCTTGAAATCGACGGCGAACGCGTCCAGCGCGCCTACTCCTATGTAAACTCGCCCGATAATCCCGATCTGGAGTTTTACCTGGTCACCGTCCCCGATGGCAAATTAAGCCCACGACTGGCGGCACTGAAACCAGGCGATGAAGTGCAGGTGGTTAGCGAAGCGGCAGGATTCTTTGTGCTCGATGAAGTGCCGCACTGCGAAACGCTATGGATGCTGGCAACCGGTACAGCGATTGGCCCTTATTTATCGATTCTGCAACTAGGTAAAGATTTAGATCGCTTCAAAAATCTGGTCCTGGTGCACGCCGCACGTTATGCCGCCGACTTAAGCTATTTGCCACTGATGCAGGAACTGGAAAAACGCTACGAAGGAAAACTGCGCATTCAGACGGTGGTCAGTCGGGAAACGGCAGCGGGGTCGCTCACCGGACGGATACCGGCATTAATTGAAAGTGGGGAACTGGAAAGCACGATTGGCCTGCCGATGAATAAAGAAACCAGCCATGTGATGCTGTGCGGCAATCCACAGATGGTGCGCGATACACAACAGTTGCTGAAAGAGACCCGGCAGATGACGAAACATTTACGTCGCCGACCGGGCCATATGACAGCGGAGCATTACTGGTAAGCGGTTACTTATCGATAAACGGCACGATGAGCAAATCCGCACTCATCTTATTGATCATCCCGCGATATGCCGGCATCAAACGGTTGATAAATGAGTGATGATGACCACAGACAAGGAGGTCGCACTGCTCTTTTTGCATAATTTCCAGCAGTGTTTCCGGCATTTCTCCGCGTTCAATACGCAGTTTTGTCTTCGGCCATTGAATATTTTTCGTCAGTTTATACAGCTTGTTATCCGACTTATTCTTCAACAATTGAAGAATATCTTCTGTTGCAGGGAAGTAGATACCCGGATACAACTCGCTTAAGCCATCATCAATATGAATTAACGTCAGGTGAGCGTCATTATGTCTGGCGAGCTCCAGGGCTTTATTCACCAGTAAGGCATCTTCTTCATTCCCGGAAATTGCCACGCCAATGTGTTTATAAGCCATGTTTAACTCCTTCTAAAGCAACTCCATCAAGCTAACGAACGCAGTGATAACTCAAAAATAATCATCTCGGCCTGGCATGAGAAAGTGAAGGCCGCATCAAGCTCAACTTGCCCCTCCAGATCCTTAATCTTATAGGCCACGCTGGCCCCTTCATCTGCAGAGGATGTAGCGGCGGCAAGCTCTTTCAGTTTGGTCATAAAAGACTCTGCTTCTTCGCGGGTGGCAAAAAAGCGCGAAAACTTACTGGTACAGTTGTCGTTATCAATCACCGTACCGATATCAATCGCACATCCTTTAGTACTGCATTTATCTACGACATCTTTCATAGGGCACCTCTGTATATTCGCCTCTCTGTCGATTACGACTTAAGAATAATGCGCCGTTAAGGGAAGAACAAACAAGTAATGATCTTATGGATTACCATTTTTTTTGATATTGCTTAAGGTGAAGAGTTCAGAAGGATTTTCCGGGTATTGTCATTTGCATCGTGGAAATAACAATCCCGGAAAAAAATAGCAGTAAGAGATATATTAAAGGTTAATTACTTGATTTATTGTCGGCTTTATACTTCACATCCTGAGTATCTTTACCATATTTATTTTCGCCTTGTGTGCCAACAAACGCACCAAGATCGATAAGCATCATCACCAGAATCAACGTCGGGACAAAACGCCCCACCGCCCATTGCCAGACACCCGGTAAAATCGCCCAGTTACCCGCCAGCAGCATCCACGCCACAATCATCAGAAATGCCCATGCGCCGGAACGCCCGCGATCATGCAAGCGCTTAACAGTTACTGCCGCTGTTGGCCAGAGCAAGCACACAAGGCAAAACGCCGCGGTCTGAATATCGAGTAGATTCTTACCCGCCAGTGAGAAAAGCACCAGCATGCCTGCGAACCACAGGCCTATCCAAATCCAGAAATCACGGCGTCCAATACGCCCTTTAAATGAGAATAACCATTGCTGTATGGTCATGTAAGTTCCTTGATGGTTGTCTTTTCCAGGATTCTACCCTTTTGACAAGGGCGACAGATATCGTTTTAATCGGAGCCAGTCATAACAAAAGGTACTGTCAATGAAGCCAGGGTGTACGCTGTTTTTTCTCTTATGTTCTGCATTAACCGTTACAACAGAGGCGCATGCACAAACACCAGATACGGCAACGACCGCGCCTTATCTGCTGGCTGGAGCCCCTACTTTCGATCTCTCCATCAGCCAGTTTCGAGAAGACTTTAACAGCCAGAATCCCAGCCTGCCACTGAACGAATTTCGTGCCATCGACAGCAGTCCCGACAAAGCCAATCTCACTCGTGCTGCAAGTAAAATTAATGAGAACTTGTATGCTTCTACAGCGCTGGAGCGCGGTACCTTAAAAATCAAAAGCATTCAAATGACCTGGCTACCCATCCAGGGGCCAGAGCAAAAAGCCGCGAAAGCGAAAGCTCAGGAATACATGGCAGCGGTGATCCGCACACTCACCCCATTAATGACCAAAACACAAAGCCAGAAAAAACTGCAGTCGCTACTAACGGCGGGGAAAAACAAACGTTATTACACCGAGACAGAAGGTGCACTGCGTTATGTTGTCGCGGACAACGGCGAAAAGGGGCTGACCTTCGCTGTTGAACCGATTAAGCTGGCGCTATCTGAATCGCTTGAAGGTTTGAATAAATGACAAAAAGCAAAGCCTTTGTGCCGATGAATCTCTATACTGTTTCACAGACCTGCTGCCCTGCGGGGCGGCCATCTTCCTTTATTCGCTTATAAGCGTGGAGAATTAAAATGCGACATCCTTTAGTGATGGGTAACTGGAAACTGAACGGCAGCCGCCACATGGTTCACGAGCTGGTTTCTAACCTGCGTAAAGAGCTGGCAGGTGTTGCTGGCTGTGCGGTTGCAATCGCACCACCGGAAATGTATATCGATATGGCGAAGCGCGAAGCTGAAGGCAGCCACATCATGCTGGGTGCGCAAAACGTGGACCTGAACCTGTCCGGCGCATTCACCGGTGAAACCTCTGCTGCTATGCTGAAAGACATCGGCGCACAGTACATCATCATCGGTCACTCTGAACGTCGTACTTACCACAAAGAATCTGACGAACTGATCGCGAAAAAATTCGCGGTGCTGAAAGAGCAGGGCCTGACTCCGGTTCTGTGCATCGGTGAAACCGAAGCTGAAAATGAAGCGGGCAAAACTGAAGAAGTTTGCGCACGTCAGATCGACGCGGTACTGAAAACTCAGGGTGCTGCGGCATTCGAAGGTGCGGTTATCGCTTACGAACCTGTATGGGCAATCGGTACTGGCAAATCTGCAACTCCGGCTCAGGCACAGGCTGTTCACAAATTCATCCGTGACCACATCGCTAAAGTTGACGCTAACATCGCTGAACAAGTGATCATTCAGTACGGCGGCTCTGTAAACGCGTCTAACGCTGCAGAACTGTTTGCTCAGCCGGATATCGACGGCGCGCTGGTTGGTGGTGCTTCTCTGAAAGCTGACGCCTTCGCAGTAATCGTTAAAGCTGCAGAAGCGGCTAAACAGGCTTAAGTCTGACAGGTGCCGGATTTCATATCCGGCACTTACTTTCCTTAACTCTTCGCCTTAACGCAAAATCTCACACTGATGATCCTGAATTTCCTCGGCTGAAGCACGGTTAAGCGTCAGTAGATTTCGTTGTGTCGCCAGCAATACAAATGAGTTATCACTCTGCCGTACCATCGCCAGCCCGTAGCGTCCCATATGTTCCCGCGCCTCAGGTACTTCTTCTGCCAGCATCATAAATGGGCTGCGTTGTACCAGTTCGCTTTCCGTTACCCGACGCGCCAGGTATTCATGCCCGCGCAAACCACCTGGCAGTGGCAACCAGCGGCTGCTGATGTTCGCCAGATTGTTATCCAGCTGTTTGCGCACATCAGGACGAATACAAGAGATATGAATATGAAAATGGTTTTGCGTACGCCCGGTGCGGGAGTTGATCGCCAAAGAAACCGCGCGATCGGGAACCGGCTGGCCGTATTTTTTGCTCATAAAATCACGCGCCTGCCAAGCCAACCAAAAGAAGTTCGGCGTTGAAGGATCGGTCAACAAAGGACTTTCAGTACCGTTAATACGATACGTTGGCATCAACAGATATTGCAGTGGGCCATTAAGATCTTTTAAAACCACGTATCCGGCATTGGGTTTGACTTCCGCACATGGCGAAGGATTTTGATTTTGCTGCTGATTGGGCAAACATTCCTCAAGGACAATCTTACGTAATGTATCCGACTCTTCACCGGTTAATTTCCAGTAACCAATACCGGCAGCCACAACGGCGATAACTATCATCACCAAAAAAAGAAGACCCGCTTTTTTCATCTTTTTTTCCCTGTACCTCAAAGAGATGCAAGGGTAACGCAAAATCGTGACAAATAAAAAACCCGGTCGCGAGAAACCACCGGGTTTGATAATTATCCTGGGGAAATCAGCGTTTGCTGATCTGATCGAACGTACCGCCGTTAGCAAAATGCTCTTTTTGCGCTTTCGTCCAGCCGCCGAACTCTTCATCAATGGTGAATAACTTCAGCTTTGGAAACGCATTTTCGTACTTTTTCGCCACCTCAGCGTCGCGCGGACGGTAGTAGTTTTTCGCGGCAATTTCCTGACCTTCTGGCGAGTAGAGATATTTCAGGTAGGCTTCCGCCACCTCTTTAGTACCTTTTTTCTCGACCACTTTATCGACCACCGACACGGTTGGCTCTGCGAGGATAGACTCACTCGGCGTGACGATTTCGAATTTATCTTTCCCCAGTTCATTCGCTGCCAGCAGAGCTTCGTTTTCCCAGGCAATCAGTACATCGCCAATTCCGCGCTCGACAAAAGTGTTAGTGGAGCCACGCGCGCCAGAATCCAGAACTTCGACGTTTTTATACAGTGCCCGAACAAAATCCTGTGCTTTTGCCTGATCGTTGTTGTTGTGATGCAGCGCGTAGCCCCAGGCTGCCAGGTAGTTCCAGCGCGCGCCACCAGAGCTTTTCGGATTAGGCGTGATCACCGAAACACCCGGTTTAATCAGATCGTTCCAGTCATGGATCTGCTTCGGATTTCCCTTACGTACCAGGAAAACAATGGTGGAAGTGTACGGTGCGGAGTTATCCGGCAGACGTTTGATCCACTCTTTATCAATCCGCCCGCGTTCCGCAATTGCGTCCACGTCATAGGCCAGAGCCAGCGTGACAACATCAGCTTCAATACCGTTGATTACCGACGTCGCTTGTTTACCTGAGCCACCGTGTGACTGACGAATCACCACGTTATCACCAGTTTGCTGTTTCCAGTGGGCGCTGAATGCCTTGTTGTACTGTTCGTACAATTCGCGCGTTGGATCATATGAAACGTTAAGAAGCTGAATATCCTTTGCCATAACGCTGGTTGCCGCCAGCAAAAATGTTAACCCTACGCCCCACTTGTTCATCGCCCGACTCTCTTATGTTGTGTTGTGATGAGCAAAGCGTGCCAGAAGGTTAACCAAACATTAAAGAATAAAAAAAGATTGGCTATAACTTGCGGGTATATGTTGAGGGATTAAAAAGGCGGAAGAAATCCGCCTCATATTGCTGACAAAGTGCGCTTTGTCCATGCCGGATGCGGCGCGAACGCCTTATCCGGCCTACAAAAGTTTGCAAATTCAATAAATTGCAGAATTCATGTAGGCCTGATAAGCGAAGCGCATCAGGCATTTTTGCTTCTGTCATCGGTTTCAGGGTAAAGGAATCTGCCTTTTTCCGAAATCATTAATACAGTTTTTTCGCGCAGTCCAGCCAGTCACCTTTGAACGGACGCTTCATGTTTTCGATAGCGTCGATGATGTCGTGGTGAACCAGCTGTTCGTTCTGGATACCTACACAACGACCGCCGTAACCTGCCAGCAGCAGATCGATAGCGTAAGCGCCCATACGGGAAGCCAGAATACGGTCGTAAGGCACCGGAGAACCACCGCGCTGGATGTGGCCCAGCACAGTTGCGCGGGTTTCACGACCGGTTTCTTTCTCGATGAAATGCGCCAGTTCGTCAACATCACACATATGTTCGGTAATCGCCACGATCGCGTGTTTTTTACCTTTCGCGATACCCGCTTTGATTTCGTTTACCAGGTCTTCACGGCTGAATTCAACTTCCGGAACCACAACGAATTCACAGCCACCGGCAATGGCCGCAGCCAACGTCAGATCTCCACAATAACGGCCCATCACTTCCACCACGGAAATACGCTGGTGAGAAGAAGAGGTGTCACGCAGACGGTCGATCGCTTCTACAACGGTGCTCAGCGCAGTGAAGAAACCGATAATGTAGTCAGTGCCTTTGATGTCGTTGTCGATAGTGCCCGGCAGACCGATGCACGGGAAGCCCATTTCGGTCAGACGCATTGCACCCATGTAGGAACCGTCACCGCCGATAACCACCAGCGCGTCGATACCACGTTTTTTCAGGTTTTCGATAGCCACGGCGCGGATGTTCTCGTCGCGGAATTCCGGGAAACGCGCAGAACCGAGGAACGTACCGCCACGGTTGATCATGTCAGACACGCTGTAACGGTCTAGCTGTACCATACGGTCTTCATACAGACCCAGATAGCCGTCATAAATACCCATTACTTCCAGACCTTCTGTCAGCGCAGAACGAACAACCCCGCGAATTGCGGCGTTCATGCCTGGCGCATCACCGCCGCTTGTCAACACACCGATTTTCTTAATCATGACTACCTCTGAACTTTGGAATGCAAAATGAAATCTGTTGCCGGAAGTCTTCTTGCACATCGAAGTGATCCAACGAATGTGCAAATAGTATAACAATCACTTCCTGCTGAATTGATTCAGGTCAGGCCAAATGGCGGTATTTTATACACAAAATGCGGGTCTGGCTCTCTTTTATACTGATTATGAAAGCATAGACCGTTTACCCTCCCTGGGTACGACGGAACAGGGGTCCTGATGGATAATTACATCCGATCCCGGAAAACGCCGTAAAATAGCCTGCTCTACCTGATCCGCCACCATATGTGCCTGAACCAAAGGCAGAGAGTCTTCCATTTCCAAATGAATCTGAATAAAGCGGGTCGGCCCTGACTGCCGCGTGCGAAGATCGTGAGCGCCGCT
>ENA-OUVY01000143-OUVY01000143.1-marine-metagenome-genome-assembly--contig:-NODE-143-length-8240-cov-3.021683_pt1 | contig 8240 bp, 5 predicted proteins | sample MGYA00237983_ERZ584542 | MGnify/ENA primary metagenome ERZ584542 (study PRJEB26544, sample SAMN05421971) | marine metagenome | isolation source: Line P, North Pacific Ocean | place: Canada:British Columbia...
TCACTATGCTCATCAATAAACGAGCCTGTACTCTGTTAACCAGCGTCTTTATCGGAGAATAATTGCCTTTAATTTTTTTATCTGCATCTCTAATTAATTATCGAAAGAGATAAATAGTTAAGAGAAGGCAAAATGAATATTATCAGTTCTGCTCGCAAACGAATTCCCGTACACTGAACTCTCTGGCTCACTGAGGGCACCATCATGGCACTCCCCCGTATTACCCAAAAAGAGATGACTGAACGCGAGCAGCGTGAACTTAAAACACTGCTGGATCGGGCGCGGATTGCGCATGGTCGCGTATTGACCAACTCCGAAACCAACAGCATTAAGAAAGATTACATCGATAAATTAATGGTTGAGCGTGAGGCTGAAGCGAAAAAAGCCCGCCAGTTGAAGAAAAAGCAGGCTTATAAACCGGATCCTGAAGCGTCATTTAGCTGGTCAGCAAATACGTCGACGCGCGGCAGGCGCTAATCCACAATCAACGCCTGAGATTTTCACTCGTCAGTGTGAACACAATTTTCCCCTCACCCTAACCCTTTTCCCGAAGGGGCGAGGGGACTGTCCGGGCACTTTTGGGCCGTTTTCATCAGTCTGAGGCGTTAATCAGCGCCCCTTCTTTTTACGCCCCGGCGAGGTAAAACGCTTACCGTTGGACGCCGGGCGACCGCCTTTTTCCGCCGTTTTTTCCATCTTAACGACTGGACGTTTGATGCCCGCTGTTTTCGGTTTGGCCTTCGCTTTAGGTTTTACCTCGGAAGAGGAATTTTCAATGAGCTTAAAGAGGTCGATTAACTCATCGTCGGTTAAATCGCGCCATTCCCCCAGCGGAATGCCGCTTAAGCTAACGTTCATGATGCGCGTGCGTTCCAGCTTTTTCACTTCATAGCCGAAATGCTCGCACATGCGCCGGATCTGACGGTTCAGCCCCTGCACCAGGGTAATGCGGAAGACAAACGGCGCTTCTTTTTTAACTTTGCACTTTTTGGTCACTGTCCCGAGGATTGGCACCCCCGCACTCATGCCGCGAATAAACTCCTCGGTAATCGGTTTATCGACCGTCACCAGATACTCTTTCTCATGATCATTGCCAGCACGCAGGATCTTATTCACCAGATCGCCGTGATTGGTGAGGAAAATCAGCCCCTGGGAGTCTTTATCCAGGCGGCCAATCGGGAACACGCGTTTGCTGTGGTTAACGAAATCGACAATGTTATCGCGCTCGCCATCTTCGGTGGTGCTTACAATACCAACGGGCTTGTTCAGGGCGATAAGTACCAAATCTTCGGCTTCCCGAGGTTCAATCAACTGACCGTTTACTTTCACAACGTCGCCGGGTTTCACCTGATCGCCAATGGTGGCTCGCTTGCCATTAAGGAACACATTGCCTTGCTCGATATAGCGATCCGCTTCGCGGCGTGAGCAAATTCCGCTTTCGCTGATGTATTTATTTAAACGGACTGATGAGTCGGGCAGCATAAATTCTCCTGTAAAAAACGGAATATACCGTACCTTTGGGTTGATAAAAAATAGTCATGAGCGAACTATTTGTTATTTCCATTGGCTTGAATTCGTTACCTGCTCAAATCACTTTCCAGAAGCAATGTGCGACATCGTGAGCCATGTCAGTAAGTGGTTAAATTCGCAGTGGTAGCATGCCTCCCGTGATTTCTTACTAACCGGAGAAGTAATGGAACTGCTTTTATTGAGTAACTCGACGCTGCCGGGTAAAGCCTGGCTGGAACATGCACTGCCGCTAATTGCTGAACAGTTGCAGGGTCGCCGCTCAGCGGTGTTTATCCCTTTCGCTGGCGTAACGCAGACCTGGGATGATTACACAGCGAAAACGGCTGCGGTTCTCGCTCCGCTGGGTGTTTCTGTCACCGGTATTCATAGCGTTGTCGATCCCGTTGCCGCGATTGAAAATGCTGAGATCGTGATTGTCGGCGGCGGGAATACTTTCCAGTTGCTGAAACAGTGCCGCGAGCGCGGGCTGCTGGCACCAATTACTGACGTGGTTAAACGTGGCGCTCTGTATATTGGCTGGAGCGCAGGCGCTAACCTTGCTTGCCCAACTATTCGTACCACCAACGATATGCCGATTGTCGATCCGCAAGGTTTCGATGCGCTAAATCTGTTCCCGCTGCAAATCAACCCGCACTTCACCAACGCGCTGCCGGAAGGCCATAAAGGTGAAACCCGTGAGCAGCGTATTCGCGAACTGCTGGTCGTCGCGCCAGAACTGACGATTATTGGTCTACCGGAAGGTAACTGGATCACAGTGAGTAAAGGTCACGCTACGCTGGGTGGCCCGAACACCACTTATGTGTTTAAGGCTGGTGAAGAAGCGGTTCCGCTGGAAGCTGGTCACCGTTTTTAAGTGAATTGCCGGATGCATGATCCGGCATCTTGTTCATAGTGCCTGATGCGACGCTTGACGCGTCTTATCAGGCCTACAGGATTCACAATATTAATACTCGTCCCGTCCTTCATCTTCATCCGGCTGTTCCAGCACACTGTAAGCCACCGAACAAAACAGCGAGTTCAGGCGCTGCATATCTCCCAGTAAGCCTAAATGTAGCGAACTGGTTTCAATGCTCTGCACGTTTTGCTGATGCAGGCGATCGACGTGGGCGTGGGAATAGCGGCGATTAAGAATGCGAAAACGATGTTTGCTGCGACGCAAACGACGAGCGCTGGTGACATCGCCAGAGAAGAACACCGACATTGCCAGCTTTAAATTACTGAGCAATTGCTCATAGAGCGCATCCAGTTCCTTCAACCCATCAAGCGAAAATGCCCGCCGTGCTGCCAGTGATTTGTCAGCAATTTCGCTGCCCATGCGCTCGACGATATCGGAGGCCTGTTCAAGGTTGAGCGACATTTCGATGATCTCTGCCCAGCGGCGCGACTCTTCCTCCGCCAGCTCTTCTTTTGGCATCCGCGCCAGATACAGCTTAATGGCGGGGTAGAGAACGTTGATATCATCTGCCAGCTTACGCAGCTCTTTCTCCTGCCGTGGCTCACCGTGCATCACTTTATTCAACCCTTCCATCATCTGTTCCATGGCGTCGCCAATGCGCAGGGTTTCGCGCGCGGCGTTCGCCAGAGCAAGCGTGGGCGTATCCAGCGCGCTGACATCCAGATGTTTAGGCCGTAGCTGGGTATCCAGTTCCGGTTCATCGCGAATAATCGTTTTGCAAAACCGTGCCATCGGGTCAACAAATGGCAGCATGACCAGGCAACGTACAAGGTTGTAGAAGACGTGGAAATAGATCACCAGTTCCGCTTTTGGCAATGACAACTTCCCCATTGTCTCTGCCAGCAAATGGACAAACGGCAGGATAATCAGGCTACCCACCAGCTTAAACAGCAGACTACCCAGCGCGACACGGCGGGCTGCGGCATTGGCGGCACTGTTGTTGAGCATTGCCAGCAGACCGGAACCGAGGTTAGCACCAATCACCAGACAGAGCGCCACGGGGAAGGAGATAATGCCTGCGGCGGTCAGAGTCGCGGTCAGCAGTACAGCAGCAAGGCTGGAGTAGCTGATAATGGCGAACATCGCGCCAATCAGCGCATCCAGCAGAATATCGCCGGTCAGCGAGGCAAAGATCACCTGAACGCCGTTTGCCTGGGTGATCGGCGTTACGGCCTGCACAATCAACTCCAGCGCTAGCAAAATCAGCCCAAGACCAATACCGACGCGGCCCAGTTGCCCGGCGCGTGACTGTTTGCGTCCGAGGAAAAAAATCACGCCGATAAAAATAAGTAACGGTGACAGCCAGGATAAGTCGAAGGTGAGAATACGCGCCATTAGCGCCGTCCCGACATCTGCACCCAGCACAATGACCAGAGCCGGTGCGAGGGCTACCAGATCCTGAGCGACAAACGAGGTCACCAGCATGGTGGTGGCATTACTGCTCTGTACCAGTGCGGTAACGCCGATCCCCGCGCAAAAGGCGAGCGGCTTTTTTTCGACGCTCCGGCTAAGGACAGTACGCAAACGCGCGCCGAAGACGCGCATTACGCCGGTTCGAACAATATGAGTCCCCCAGACCAGCAGGGCGACGGCAGAAAGCAGGTGAAGCAGCGTTAACACGAGTTCAGGTTCTCCTTATCGTTATATGTTCCTGAAGCAATTGAATGACCAAAGGACCGGAAACACGCTGACTGGCATCTTTACTGTGCCTTTTGACATTCGTTTTTCCGGCTAAGATTATTCCAGCCTGTTTCCAGTATAAGTGTTTCATATTAATAAAGAGACAGGGCACTCATTGAGCGCCCTGTTTGTTGTAAGGAAAAGTGACAGATTTGTGAATCAGTCCGCGTCATACCCCAGATTCGGTGCCAGCCAGCGCTCAACTTCGGTAACGCTCATACCTTTACGGCGGGCATAATCTTCAACCTGATCGCGCTGAATTTGTGCTACAGCGTAGTACTTGCTGTCCGGGTGGCTGAAGTACCAACCCGAAACCGATGCACCGGGCCACATGGCGAAAGATTCTGTGAGTTTCATGCCAGTGTGTTTTTCCACTTCCAGCAGCTCCCAGATGGTGGCTTTTTCCGTATGTTCCGGGCAGGCCGGATAGCCCGGTGCCGGACGGATGCCCTGGTAGTTTTCGCGGATCAGCTCTTCGTTGCTGAGGTTCTCGTTCGGCGCATAGCCCCAGTAGACTTTACGCACACGCTCATGGAGATACTCCGCAAAGGCTTCGGCTAAACGGTCGGCAAGCGCTTTCACCATGATTTTGTTGTAATCATCGTGCTGCGCTTCAAAGGCATCAGCCAGTGCGTCCTCTTCCAGCCCGCCAGTCACGGCAAATGCGCCGATGTAATCTGCTTTACCAGAAAGCTTCGGCGCAACGAAGTCAGCGAGACAGTAGTTAGCGAAGCCTGTTTTTTCGGTCTGTTGACGCAGATGGTGGCTGACGTTGATCACATGGGTACGCGTTTCGTCACGGTAGATTTCAATGTCATCGCCCACACGGTTTGCCGGGAACAGGCCCACCACGCCACGCGGATTCAGCGTTTTCTCGGCGCTTAATTTATCCAGCATGTCGTTGGCGTCTTTAAACAGCCGCTGCGCCTCAACGCCCACCACTTCATCTTCCAGAATGCGCGGATACTTCCCGGCCAGCGACCAGGTCATAAAGAACGGTGTCCAGTCGATGTAATTACGCAGCGTTTCGATGCTGGCTTCGACTTCCTGCACGCCGAGACGGTGCGCCACCGGCGGCGTGTAAGCCTGCCAGTCAAAAGCGAAATCGTTATCGCGCGCCGCTTCCAGCGTGACCGGTGGTGTGCGCGGTTTCTTGCGCCCGTGCTGAATACGTACGGTTTCGTACTCCTTGCGGGTACGAGCGACAAAATCATCACGCTGGGTATCGGAAAGCAGCGCCGCCACCACACCAACGGTACGCGAGGCATTCTGCACATACACCGTCGGGCCGCTGTAGTTCTGCTCGATTTTCACCGCCGTGTGCGCTTTTGAGGTCGTCGCGCCGCCAATCAGTAACGGAATAGTGAAGCCCTGACGCTCCATCTCTTTCGCCACGTTAACCATCTCGTCCAGCGACGGCGTGATAAGCCCCGAAAGGCCAATCAGATCAGCATTCACTTCTTTAGCGGTACGGAGAATTTTTTCCGCAGGCACCATAACGCCGAGATCGACAATTTCGTAGTTGTTACATTGCAGCACCACACCAACGATATTTTTACCGATGTCGTGGACGTCGCCCTTCACGGTGGCGATCACCATCTTGCCGTTGGTTTTGCCCTGCTCTTTGCTGGCTTCAATAAACGGTTCGAGGTAGGCCACCGCCTGTTTCATGACGCGCGCCGATTTGACCACCTGTGGCAGGAACATTTTCCCTTCGCCAAACAGGTCGCCGACCACATTCATGCCGTCCATCAACGGGCCTTCAATCACTTCAATCGGGCGCGTAGCCTGCTGGCGGGCTTCTTCGGTATCCTGCTCGATAAACTCGGTAATGCCTTTGACCAGCGAGTATTCCAGACGTTTATTCACTTCCCACGAGCGCCACTCCGCCTGCTGGGCGTTGGCGGTGTCGTCGGTTTTGCTGCCGCGATATTTCTCGGCAAGCTCCAGTAAACGCTCGGTGCCATCGTCGCGACGATTAAGAATCACATCTTCCACCGCGTCGCGCAGTTCAGCGGGTAGGTCGTCGTAAATCGCCAGTTGCCCGGCGTTGACGATCCCCATATCCATGCCATTGCGAATAGCGTAGTAGAGGAACACTGCGTGAATGGCTTCGCGCACCGGATCGTTGCCACGGAACGAGAAAGAAACGTTAGATACGCCGCCGGAAATCAGCGCGTGCGGCAGTTCGCGTTTGATGTCTTCACACGCGCCGATAAAGTCCTGCGCGTAGTTGTTGTGCTCTTCAATGCCAGTTGCGACCGCGAAGATGTTTGGGTCGAAGATGATATCTTCTGGCGGGAAGCCAACCTCTTCGGTGAGGATTTTGTACGCCCGACGGCAAATCTCGATTTTCCGTGCGCGAGTATCGGCCTGTCCCTGTTCGTCAAAGGCCATTACCACCACTGCCGCACCGTAGCGACGCAACAATTTCGCGTGATGGATAAAGGCATCGACGCCCTCTTTCATCGAGATAGAGTTAACAATGCCTTTGCCCTGGATACACTTCAGACCTTTTTCAATGACGTCCCATTTTGAGGAGTCGATCATAATCGGCACGCGAGCGATATCCGGTTCACCGGCAATCAGATTGAGAAAACGCACCATCGCCGCTTCGGCATCGAGCATCCCTTCATCCATGTTGATATCGATAATCTGCGCGCCGTTTTCCACCTGTTGACGCGCGACATCCAGCGCCTCGCTGTATTTCTCTTCTTTGATCAGGCGCTTGAACTTAGCGGAACCGGTGACGTTGGTGCGTTCACCCACGTTCACAAACAGGCTATCTTCGCCAATGTTCAGCGGCTCCAGGCCGGACAAACGGCAGGCTACGGGAATTTCCGGCAGTTTGCGCGGCGCTAATCCTTCTACTGCACGACTCATCGCTGCAATATGTTGTGGCGTGGTGCCACAGCAGCCGCCGACGATATTGAGAAAACCCGCTTGCGCCCATTCACGTATCTGTTTTGCCATCGTGTCGGCGTCGAGATCGTACTCACCAAAGGCGTTGGGTAGCCCGGCGTTCGGGTGCGCGGTGACGTAGCATTCCGCAATCCGTGACAGCTCCTGCACGTACTGGCGCAGTTCATCGGGCCCCAGCGCACAGTTCAGGCCAAAGGTCAGAGCTTCGGCGTGGCGCAATGAGTTGTAAAATGCTTCGGTGGTCTGCCCGGAGAGCGTGCGCCCGGAGGCGTCGGTGATGGTGCCGGAGATCATAATCGGCAGCTCAACGCCCAGCGCTTCAAACTCCGTTTTCACCGCAAATACCGCCGCTTTGGCGTTAAGGGTGTCGAAAACGGTTTCAATCAGGATCAGATCCGCGCCACCTTCCACCAGCGCTTTGGTGGACTCTCGATAAGCCGCCACCAGCCCGTCAAAAGTGATATTACGAAATGCCGGATCGTTGACGTCCGGAGAAATAGACGCCGTGCGGTTGGTCGGGCCGAGAACACCGGCAACGTAGCGCGGTTTCTCTGGCGTGCGCGCGGTCCACTCGTCAGCACAAGCTCGCGCCAGTTTCGCCGCCGCAAAGTTGATTTCCGCCGACAGGGATTCCATCTGGTAATCCGCCATCGCAATGGTCGTGGAGTTGAAGGTGTTGGTTTCGATGATATCCGCGCCCGCTTCAAAGTAGGCGTTGTGGATAGCGGCGATCACTTCCGGTTTACTGAGTACCAGCAGGTCGTTGTTGCCTTTGAGGTCGCATGGCCAGTCGGCAAAGCGTTCACCACGAAAATCGGCTTCGTTCAGTCGATAACTCTGGATCATGGTGCCCATACCGCCGTCCAGCACCAGAATACGTTCATTTAACTGCGCACGCAGTTGTTCCACTTTGCTGCTCACACTTGCTCCCGACACGCTCAACCCAGATTTAATAAAAATTCAACAAACCATACTGGCATAAACGCATCTGTGGTAAAAGCGACCACCACGCAACATGAGATTTGTTCAACATTAACTCATCGGATCAGTTCAGTAACTATTGCATTAGCTAACAATAAAAATGAAAATGATTTCCACGATACAGAAAAAAGAGACTGTCATGGTCGCACCCATTCCCGCGAAACGCGGCAGA
>ENA-OUVY01000153-OUVY01000153.1-marine-metagenome-genome-assembly--contig:-NODE-153-length-7902-cov-3.077061_pt1 | contig 7902 bp, 7 predicted proteins | sample MGYA00237983_ERZ584542 | MGnify/ENA primary metagenome ERZ584542 (study PRJEB26544, sample SAMN05421971) | marine metagenome | isolation source: Line P, North Pacific Ocean | place: Canada:British Columbia...
AGCCAACGGATACGCGACAAAATCGGCGAATCGGTTGATCTCTCTGCCCTGCAAGAGGCGTTATGGGCGCTGGTCTGGCAAGGCGTCATCACCAGCGACATTTGGGCACCGTTACGCGCCCTCACCCGCAGCAGTTCCAACGCACGCACCTCAACTCGCCGCAGTCACCGGGCTCGTCGTGGACGTCCTGTCTATGCGCAACCCGTCTCGCCGCGGGTATCTTACAACACACCAAATCTGGCTGGACGCTGGTCGTTATTGCAGGTGGAGCCACTAAACGATACCGAAAGGATGCTGGCGCTGGCGGAAAATATGCTCGACCGCTACGGCATCATCAGTCGTCAGGCGGTGATAGCCGAAAATATCCCTGGCGGGTTTCCATCGATGCAAACGCTTTGTCGAAGTATGGAAGACTCCGGGCGAATTATGCGAGGTCGTTTTGTAGAAGGTCTGGGTGGCGCGCAATTCGCTGAACGTCTGACTATTGACCGATTGCGCGATCTGGCGACACAAGCCACGCAAACGCGCCACTATACACCAGTGGCGCTCTCTGCCAACGATCCGGCTAATGTGTGGGGAAATCTTCTGCCCTGGCCTGCACATCCGGCAACGCTGGTTCCAACGCGTCGGGCGGGTGCGCTGGTGGTCGTTTCTGGCGGCAAATTGTTACTCTATCTGGCGCAAGGTGGCAAAAAAATGCTGGTCTGGCAGGAAAAAGAGGAATTACTCGCCCCAGAGGTTTTCCACGCGCTGACTACCGCACTGCGTCGCGAACCACGGCTGCGCTTTACGCTAACAGAAGTGAATGATCTACCGGTCCGGCAAACGCCGATGTTTACGCTGCTGCGTGAGGCGGGATTTTCAAGTTCGCCACAAGGGCTGGATTGGGGATAGAGAAAGGACTGACGGATGCCCGTTCGCATCCGTCAGTATTGCAGGACGGATTATTCCGCGTCCGGCTCTTCAGACTTGTATTTAGCGGCAGTTTCTTTGATCAGCTGCTGCAGTTCGCCACGCTGATACATTTCGATCACGATATCACAACCGCCGACCAGCTCGCCGTCAACCCACAGTTGCGGGAAGGTCGGCCAGTTAGCATATTTCGGCAGTTCCGCACGAATGTCCGGATTCTGCAGAATATCAACATAGGCAAAACGTTCGCCACATGCGGCAAGCGCCTGGACTGCCTGGGCAGAGAAACCGCAGCTCGGCAGTTTCGGTGAACCTTTCATGTACAGCAGGATCGGGTTTTCAGCAATCTGGCGTTGGATTTTTTCGATAGTGGTGCTCATTGTCTTGCTTCCTCAAACTTCTTTACGGCAGTAATCTGACATTGTAGCGGGTCAGTGCGGCATCGGAAAATAACATTTTCATCACGCTTTTGCTATTTTATCCCTTTGCTCTATTTGTTGCATTTCAAATATTCGTTTCTTCTCTGATGCCGGCAAACTGGCGTATTTATAACCATTTTTAGCTTTCACTGCTGCATTTTTTTGCGCTCGCCAACGAAACGTATTTTTTAACAATAAAAGCTATTAACTTTCTCTTCTTCTATGCATTAGAATCATCAAGTTTTGTAAATCAGACGCAGGCATGATAGACCTGCCTTTACAGAGGGACGCTCAGTGGCGCGGATAAACCGTATTTCGATCACGCTCTGTGCTTTACTTTTTACCACCCTGCCTTTAACGCCTATGGCCCATGCTTCAAAGCAAGCCAGGGAGAGTTCTGCTACCACTCATATCACCAAAAAAGCAGATAAAAAGAAAAGCACGGCAACCACCAAAAAGACCCAGAAAACAGCGAAAAAAGCCGCCAGTAAAAGTACGACCAAAAGCAAAACCGCTTCTTCCGTTAAAAAATCTTCCATTACCGCTTCTAAAAACGCCAAAACTCGCAGCAAACACGCCGTCAATAAAACGGCCTCAGCCAGCTTTACCGAAAAGTGTACCAAACGTAAGGGCTATAAATCGCATTGTGTGAAAGTCAAAAATGCCGCGTCAGGAACTCTTGCCGACGCGCACAAAGCGAAGGTGCAAAAAGCTACGAAAGTGGCAATGAATAAACTGATGCAGCAAATTGGTAAGCCATATCGTTGGGGTGGCAGCTCACCGCGTACCGGTTTTGATTGCAGCGGCCTGGTTTATTACGCTTATAAAGATTTGGTGAAAATTCGTATTCCGCGTACGGCGAATGAAATGTATCACCTGCGTGATGCAGCGCCAATCGAACGTAGTGAACTGAAAAACGGCGACCTGGTCTTTTTCCGTACTCAGGGACGCGGCACAGCCGATCATGTCGGCGTGTATGTCGGCAACGGCAAATTTATTCAGTCACCGCGCACAGGTCAGGAAATTCAAATCACTTCTCTCAGTGAAGACTACTGGCAGCGCCACTATGTTGGCGCTCGTCGGGTAATGACCCCAAAAACACTTCGCTAAAACTTTACCCTGTTGTTACGGCAACAGGGTAAGTTCATCTTTTGTCTCACCTTTTAATTTGCTACCCTATCCATACGCACAATAAGGCTATTGTACGTATGCAAATTAATAATAAAGGAGAGTAGCAATGTCATTCGAATTACCTGCACTACCATATGCTAAAGATGCTCTGGCACCGCACATTTCTGCGGAAACCATCGAGTATCACTACGGCAAGCACCATCAGACTTATGTCACTAACCTGAACAACCTGATTAAAGGTACCGCGTTTGAAGGTAAATCACTGGAAGAGATTATTCGCAGCTCTGAAGGTGGCGTATTCAACAACGCAGCTCAGGTCTGGAACCATACTTTCTACTGGAACTGCCTGGCACCGAACGCCGGTGGCGAACCGACTGGAAAAGTCGCTGAAGCTATCGCCGCATCTTTTGGCAGCTTTGCCGATTTCAAAGCGCAGTTTACTGATGCAGCGATCAAAAACTTTGGTTCTGGCTGGACCTGGCTGGTGAAAAACAGCGATGGCAAACTGGCTATCGTTTCAACCTCTAACGCGGGTACTCCGCTGACCACCGATGCGACTCCGCTGCTGACCGTTGATGTCTGGGAACACGCTTATTACATCGACTATCGCAATGCACGTCCTGGCTATCTGGAGCACTTCTGGGCGCTGGTGAACTGGGAATTCGTAGCGAAAAATCTCGCTGCATAATAACTGATGGCAAATGCAGCATTGCCTGAAGCGCTACGCTTATCAGGCCTACGCGGATCATCGATGTAGGTCGGATAAGGCACTCGCCGCATCCGGCAAGATAAATCGCACGTTGTCAGCAACTGTAACGCAGAAGGTTATCCTTCTGCGTTTTTGTTTAATTAGCTGTTAGCAACGCAAACTGTTTCAGGTTGTTTTCTGGCTGACATAAACACCAGCAATAATGCCAGTCCCGCGACAATCGCTCCCATCACCGGCACAAAGCTGTATCCCAGCCCAGCGGAAATTACCGCACCACCAGCAGCTGCTCCCAGCGCATTTCCAAGATTAAAGGCACCAATATTGACTGATGAAGACAGACCTGGCGCTTCACTGGCGACACGCATCACGCGCATCTGTAACGGCGGTACGACCGCAAAGGTTGCTGCGCCCCACACCACCATGCTAATAGCTGCGCCGAACTCATTGCGGGCCAGGAACGGGATTGCCAGCATAATCACCATCAACAACAACAAAAAGCCTTTCAACGTGCCGTTAACTGAACGATCTGCCAGTTTGCCGCCGAGATAGTTACCGATAGAGAATCCGACACCAATCAGCACCAGCATTGCCGTGACGAACACCGGTGTTGCGTGGGTAATACTTTGCAGTACCGGAGAGATATAGGTGTAGAGAGTAAACATTGCACCAGCTCCCAGTACCGTCGTCAGCAATGCAGACAGCACCTGCGGACGCATTAATACCGCCAGCTCTTTTTTCACTTCAGGTCGTGCCCCTGCACCACCTTTAGGTAATGAGAAGAACAGACTTACCATTGAAATCACTCCCAGCCCCGCCGTTGCCAGAAATGACATCCGCCAGCCGATGGTTTCACCCAACCAGGTCGCCGCCGGCACGCCACCGATATTTGCCAGGGTTAACCCCATAAACATAGTGGCAACTGCGCTGGCCTGTTTATGTTTTGGCACCACGCTTGCGGCCACGACTGAACCCAAACCAAAAAATGCTCCGTGATTCAGGCTGGTCAAAATGCGTGAAAGCATCAGGGTCATATAATCCGGCGCGATGGCGGAAAGTACGTTGCCGAGCGTGAAAATTGCCATCAGGAAAATCAACGCACTGCGGCGGGCACGATGAGAAAGTAGAAGCGTCATCAGCGGCGCGCCAACCATTACGCCAACTGCATAGGCACTGATTAACATTCCGGCAGCGGGAATCGAGACATCCACACCGCGCGCAATGACGGGCAACAAGCCCATTGGCGAGAACTCCGTTGTCCCGATACCAAACGCGCCAATCGCCAGCGCCAGCAACGGATAGTTAATTTTCATGCCTTATCTCCACCTCTTCGCGTCATTACGCGATATTCATTAAAGTGGCGAAAGCATGACAGCAATCACAAAAAAATGAAAATAACAAAAAGAGAAAACACTTTTGCCATTTTGCTAACAAACAGGAAGGAGATGCGAGGGAGAACGCGCTCCCTCGAGAGGAAATCAGTGCAGCGCGGCAGTCAAACCCACGGCTACGATCAAACCGAGGACGATAATCGTTGTTACCAGTGAAAATTTAAGGTCGGTGCTCATCAAGTTTTCTCCTTTTTTATTACCACACAAAAAGTGATATTACGCATTTTTACACACTGTGATGAAAAAATCTCCCGTCATTTATAATGATAAGTGTTTTTACCACTTCCCCTTTTCGTCAAGATCGGCCAAAATTCCACGCTTACACTATTTGCGTACTGGCCATTGACCCCTTCCTGACGCTCCGTGTCGTTTTTCCGGCGTACCGCAACACTTTTGTTGTGCGTAAGGTGTGTAAAGGCAAACGTTTACCTTGCGATTTTGCAGGAGCTGAAGTTAGGGTCTGGAGTGAAATGGAATGGCAACAATAAAAGATGTAGCGAAACGAGCAAACGTTTCCACTACAACTGTGTCACACGTGATCAACAAAACACGTTTCGTCGCTGAAGAAACGCGCAACGCCGTGTGGGCAGCGATTAAAGAATTACACTACTCCCCTAGCGCGGTGGCGCGTAGCCTGAAGGTTAACCACACCAAGTCTATCGGTTTGCTGGCGACCAGCAGCGAAGCGGCCTATTTTGCCGAGATCATTGAAGCAGTTGAAAAAAATTGCTTCCAGAAAGGTTACACCCTGATTCTGGGCAATGCGTGGAACAATCTTGAGAAACAGCGGGCTTATCTGTCGATGATGGCGCAAAAACGCGTCGATGGTCTGCTGGTGATGTGTTCTGAGTACCCAGAGCCGTTGCTGGCGATGCTGGAAGAGTATCGCCATATCCCAATGGTGGTCATGGACTGGGGTGAAGCAAAAGCTGACTTCACCGATGCGGTCATTGATAACGCGTTCGAAGGCGGCTACATGGCCGGGCGTTATCTGATTGAACGCGGTCATCGCGAAATCGGCGTCATCCCCGGCCCGCTGGAACGTAACACCGGCGCAGGCCGCCTTGCCGGTTTTATGAAGGCGATGGAAGAAGCGATGATCAAGGTGCCGGAAAGCTGGATTGTGCAGGGTGACTTTGAACCTGAATCCGGTTATCGCGCCATGCAGCAAATCCTGTCGCAGCCGCATCGCCCTACTGCCGTCTTCTGTGGTGGCGATATCATGGCAATGGGCGCACTTTGTGCTGCTGATGAAATGGGCCTGCGCGTCCCGCAGGATGTTTCGCTGATCGGTTATGATAACGTGCGCAACGCGCGCTATTTTACGCCGGCGCTGACCACGATCCATCAGCCAAAAGATTCGCTGGGTGAAACAGCGTTCAACATGCTGTTGGATCGTATCGTCAACAAACGTGAAGAACCGCAGTCTATTGAAGTGCATCCGCGCTTGATTGAACGCCGCTCCGTGGCTGACGGCCCGTTCCGCGACTATCGTCGTTAATCACCCGTTGCGGGAGTCTCTTCCGGCTCCCGCAGCCACTCCTTATTCAGCGTCTCACTATCGCCGAGATACTCAAGCAACCAGGTTAACGCAGGCGACATATCATTTTGCTGCCATGTCAGACAACATGCCGAATCCGGAAAGGGGTTTTCCAGTTCTAATGCTACCCACTTCCCCTCATTAAGCCACGGTTTGGCGAAATGTGTTGGCACCATCCCTATGCATAATCCTGCCGAGATACAGGTTGCCGATGATTCCCAGTCAGGCACGACAACTCTTTTTTGGTTATCCAGCAACCAGGTAATACGTTTAGGTAGCGTTCGCGAGGTGTCTTCGCGCACCAACGACGGCCAGTTGCGCAACGTATCATCGCTGAACGGGCCATCCATCAACGCCAGCGGGTGGTGACTGGCAACAACGCAACTCCAGCTTAGCATCCCCATATCCCGGAAGGCATAACGACCGCCTACCGGAATCGCGCGTGTTGCGCCAATCGCCAGTTCCACGCGCCCGTCGGAAAGCGCATCCCAGACACCGTTGAACACTTCCTGAAAGACAAGAAGTTCGACATCATCAAAATGGCGATAAAAATCAACGATCATCTGCCGTGTACGTTCTGGCCTGACAATATTATCCACTGCGATAGCTAACTGACCGCGCCAGCCGTTCGCTATCTGCTGACATTGCTGGCGGGTGATCTGCATTTTTTTGACAACAGAGCGCCCTTCTTTGAGAAACCACGCTCCAGCAGCGGTCAGCTCCACATCACGGTGCCGTCGTTCAAAGAGCGGCACCGCCAGCCGCTCTTCCAGCTGACGCACGGTATAGCTGACCGCAGAAGGAACGCGATGCAGCTCCTGTGCCGCAGCGCTAAAACTACCATTACGCGCTACCGCATCAACAACTTCGAGTGAATATTCTGACCACATAGTCTGCCTGCAAAATTTTTGAAACCAGTCATCAAATATTACCGTTTCACAACACTAATTTCACTCCCTACACTTTGCGGCGGTGTTTAATTGAGAGATTTAGAGAATATACATGCAACCTGGGAAAAGATTTTTAGTCTGGCTGGCGGGTTTGAGCGTACTCGGTTTTCTGGCAACCGATATGTATCTGCCTGCTTTCGCCGCCATACAGGCCGACCTGCAAACGCCTGCGTCTGCTGTCAGTGCCAGCCTTAGTCTGTTCCTTGCCGGTTTTGCCGCAGCCCAGCTTCTGTGGGGGCCGCTCTCCGACCGTTATGGTCGTAAACCGGTATTATTAATCGGCCTGACAATTTTTGCGTTAGGTAGTCTGGGGATGCTGTGGGTAGAAAACGCCGCTACGCTGCTGGTATTGCGTTTTGTACAGGCTGTGGGTGTCTGCGCCGCGGCGGTTATCTGGCAAGCATTAGTGACAGATTATTATCCTTCACAGAAAGTTAACCGTATTTTTGCGGCCATCATGCCGCTGGTGGGTCTATCTCCGGCACTGGCTCCTCTGTTAGGAAGCTGGCTGCTGGTCCATTTTTCCTGGCAGGCGATTTTCGCCACCCTGTTTGCCATTACCGTGGTGCTGATTCTGCCTATTTTCTGGCTCAAACCCACGACGAAGGCCCGTAACAATAGTCAGGATGGTCTGACCTTTACCGACCTGCTACGTTCTAAAACCTATCGCGGCAACGTGCTGATATACGCAGCCTGTTCAGCCAGTTTTTTTGCATGGCTGACCGGTTCACCGTTCATCCTTAGTGAAATGGGCTACAGCCCGGCAGTTATTGGTTTAAGTTATGTCCCGCAAACTATCGCGTTTCTGATTGGTGGTTATGGCTGTCGCGCCGCGCTGCAGAAATGGCAAGGC
>ENA-OUVY01000157-OUVY01000157.1-marine-metagenome-genome-assembly--contig:-NODE-157-length-7836-cov-4.023457_pt1 | contig 7836 bp, 4 predicted proteins | sample MGYA00237983_ERZ584542 | MGnify/ENA primary metagenome ERZ584542 (study PRJEB26544, sample SAMN05421971) | marine metagenome | isolation source: Line P, North Pacific Ocean | place: Canada:British Columbia...
CCCGCCATAATCCCTGTAAGCAAACGACGCGTGTTACAACTGCCGCCGAACGACGTTCAGCGGATTCTTCCATCCGGGATAAGAAGGAAACGGCAAATACGACCAGCGCGCAGAGCATTGAGCGCCAACGGGGAAGGCTTAGTGAAAACGGGTAGTAATGTTGTCATCATCAGCATTCCTGGCCGTAAATGAAACACGCATACTCATAAGTGTGATCTATAAAACTGGCTGACAAAACGGTATCCATCCTGTTGGATAGCGTTTCACGCCTGTTCAGTTGCAGGAACAGAGCATTCCTTTTTACGTTTTATCAACAGTCTCAACCAGATAGTAACATTAATATTCATGTTGTCTATGGTTCAGAGCTGTAACATTGTGCGCCTTCTAATCAAAGGCATAAGTCCATTTCTGTTTTTTTCATGCTGGTAAGACTTCCAGGGAGTGGTTATCTCAGGCCCTGCACCAGGGTTAATTTGGCAATTATGCATGCTGAACATTCTTCCAGCATGTTTACTGTCACGGGCGTTAAGACCTAAAACTGTCCCCGTTTCGCCTATGCGTTCTCTTCCACCATTTCCGTTATGTGCAACAACTTGATTTATACCTAACATTTGTGAACATGCTAATAGTGCTTCAAGTTTAGGTCTGTAATCTGTCGAAACAGAAAAATAACGATTAAAGGATCGACAAGAGATAGCCCGGCTAGTTTTAAACTTTTTGCCATTAATTATAGCATGATGCTTTTTATTGATAATTGCCGCTAATTCGACCGGATCGAGAGCATTGGTCATTTCATCAATAGAGACTGTTATCGGTCCTATAATGTAACGTTTTCGCTGATCATCAAAAGTTATCCCATGATGATTTGCCATTATTTTGTATTTGGGGTCATAGAAACATACAGGATAATCTTTTATCCCAGAGTAGGTATCCTCATCGAGTGGTTTCATACGCGTGAAGTTCTGCATATAGTTACCATTGCAATTCGTTTCATGATTTCCAGCTAATACATGAACATTTTCATTGATACTCATTATGCGTTTTAACAAATCGATGATAAATTGATCACCACAGATATTGCTAAATCGATCGCCGGTTTGGTCGCCCAGAAACGTACATGGCGTCACAGCGTCTTTATTAATAACTAAATAAGGCTGAAGACTTTCTAAAATAATGTCTCTTCTGTTCAGGATACTGATTATTGTATTAACATTAGTGTTAAGTTGCTCATTAAAGTTCTCCCTTAGCAATACGTTGAGAACTTCATCTTCTATATTAAGCAACTGGCTAAGGAAATTTTCTCCTTCAGCCATGATTCCCAAATGTCCCGTTGCGAAAAGCGCGAACAAAACTGCACCGACTGAGCCATCGGTATCACCAAAATAGGTTGGTCTGGTACTTGTGGGATCAACGGGTAAACAATTGGAGAAATAGATTCTGTCAGCGAACTGGGGTTTTATCATTGTTTCGAATTTAATATCAGATACATTATATTGCGATATTTTCCAGTTCCAGATGGGTTTGTACGACTCAGTAACTGCAACATCATTAGCATTATCATTTACTGTCATATTATTAAGTAAATAAACAATACTGCACCAATTAATATCGGTATTATCAAGAGAGCAACCGTAATTTTTGCTATTAATTGTCACAATAAACTGATAATTATTATTCCTACGTAGAATATGAGCACGCATGCCCGATAGCATACTATATTTTTCTGAATGATCCGTTTGTATGGTAAATGAAATTTTGTCATCTTGAATAGATTGTTGGAACCGTTCTATTTGCCAATCATCTATTTTTTCCACAACCTCACCGAGCATTGTCCTGGCAATACTTGATATATCATCACCTATACCATTTGCAATATACCCAAACAGTTCTTTAGTGAAGTTGGTAACATGCTCTTGCACCATATCATTTGTTGCGATTGTCGTTGTACTGTCGTTAGTGCCTGCCACAGTTCCAATTTTCATATTTTACCTCATATTATTTACCGCGAGGAATACATAGTTAACATTTTATCTTATGACATACACCTCATGTTCGATGGGAAAATAATTATATTTTGCACAAATCATTCAGCCTCAAAGCATAATATGAAATTTCTTATCTCATAGCAGAGAAAGTCCCTAAAGATTGTAGAGGCGTCATCAGAACATGCCTCTACAATCGATTAAGAAAACCTATGAAATACTGGCAGGATTAAAAAGACATACCACCGTATTCATGGAGTTTTAATGTAGTTGAAAACAACTAAGCCCTGAGGAATAAATTATTTTATTATTTTTATCACGTGCTTCCTTCAGGGAATTTAGCCCCATAATACCATTATCAAATTGTTGATTATGATCTACCCCGGGCCCATGATGCCCATATTTTTGTCTAATGTATTTGCTGGGGTCTTCACCTTTGAGTGTCTCCCCACATATGAAGATACGTTCACGTGCTGGTCTGAAATCAGTAGTGTTATCAAAATAATTAGCATATACAGGTGTGGGTTTCAAAGTATTGCTTCGGATTAGATGGAATAGAGGATCATCCATGTGTTCTTTATGTTTTTTATTAAAAATATTGGCTAATTCCTCAGGATCAGTAGGATTTTTCATCTGATTAAATGGAACCTGCAAAGCACCGAGACAATAACATTTTTTTCTTCATCTCTTATTATTCCGTGATGACTGGTTAAAACTTGCCTTTCTGAGTCATAATTACAAACATCGAGCGTTTTAATTAAGTTATACGTATCACCGGCAGAGAGTTTATGATTTGCTAGTCGTGCAGTATAGTTACCATTAAAATTGATTTCATGATTTCCAGCCAGAACGACGACATTTTTATTAATACGGCTATCTTTATTACCCTCCATATTTCGCATAGAATTTAGCAAAGTAAGGATATATTTATCACCAAAAATAGTACTAAATCTATCGCCTGTATGATCCCCAAGGAAGATACAAGGGGTTATCGCATCGTCCTTTAAAAAAACATGTTGATGCAACTCATTCAAGATCATGTCTCTCGTATTTAATAAATCGTAGAGCACTTTATTATTTTTATGTTTGTATGCAGATGAAGCCATCTCTTCGTGTTTTAATAATTCACATAATAAACTCCAACCCTTTTCCCTGATGCCTATATGCCCTGAAACGAGCAATGCATAAAGTACAGCGCCTACTCTTCCATCTGTATCGCCAAAATAAGCCGTGTTGGCATTTTGTGGGTTAATCACACCACACTGTTTATAGAAGTCTATTTTTGAAAACACAGATTTAACATAGCTATCAAACTTTTCCTTAGTAAACGTCTCTTTAGAGACATCCCAACGCCAGTCAGGTTTGAAATTACCACTAAGAAGAGTAAAGAAATTTCTCGCTATGATAGAAAGCCCATCAACTTTATAAATTATATCTGATTTATCTCCAGAGGAATTAATAAAATAATAACCGCCCTTACACTCAACAGTAACGGTAATGGGAGACGATAATTTTAACACATGGTTATTGTCTGGTATAATTGTAAAGATAAACGTATCAGTAGTATTGTCGGCGAATCTATTATATTCTTGAATATCTATAGAAGGTTCACTATTATAAAACCATACTTTCTCCATCTGGTGACTACGATCATTTACCTTCCAGTGACCATGTTGCAGGAAATAGATGATATGCAGGCCAAAATCGTTATCTATTTGCGAATCATTATCCAGTTTATCAAATTCAACTATCTTTGCACGATGTGTTTTATCAACCTTGCCATGGTGTTGATGACTGTTAACTTTATCTGAATGCTTATCTTGATGGCTTGAAGAGATGTTTCTAATCTGATTGTCAATTGCTTTCATAAATAACCTGTGATATTTTTGAATTGTTTGTAACAAAATAAATGATACTTGTCTGAAAAACAGATTTACGACGATATAAAATAATAATACTTATATGTTCGCTGATTTTAAGCACCGAGACTATCCGGTCTTTTACCAAATAATGAAGAATAATCCCTCCCTGGAAGATAATTGTAAAAAACAACAGCATAAGAATTAATCTTAGGATAAATTTTTATTTATCATGGCCTTTTGAACGCTGAAAAGTAGCGCTCTGCAAAGTAAACCCCGCTATAGTTATGCTATGCATTTGTCTTTAATGATATCTCGTCATTATATTAACAGGATGAAATTATCATTAATGCATATTTCAATATTAGCAGGGATACCTGAGGAGTTTAAAGTGAACATATATATCGGGTGGCTTTTCAAATTAATCCCTTTGATTATGGGCTTAATTTGTATCGCGTTAGGTGGCTTTGTGCTGGAAAGTTCAGGGCAAAGCGAGTATTTCGTCGCGGGTCATGTGCTGATTTCTCTGGCGGCCATATGCCTGGCATTATTCACTACCGCATTTATTATCATTTCGCAGCTCACGCGCGGCGTTAATACGTTTTACAATACATTGTTCCCCATTATTGGCTATGCGGGGTCAATTATCACCATGATATGGGGTTGGGCACTGTTAGCAGGCAATGATGTGATGGCAGACGAGTTTGTCGCCGGCCATGTTATTTTCGGCGTTGGTATGATTGCCGCCTGTGTATCGACGGTGGCAGCGTCATCCGGTCACTTTCTGCTCATTCCCAAAAATGCAGCGGGGAGCAAGAGCGACGGAACACCGGTACAGGCTTATTCTTCATTAATCGGTAACTGCCTCATTGCCGTTCCCGTTTTACTCACCCTGCTCGGTTTCATTTGGTCTATTACGCTGTTACGTAGTGCTGACATAACTCCGCATTATGTCGCGGGTCACGTATTGCTTGGGTTAACCGCAATCTGTGCCTGTCTAATTGGCCTTGTTGCCACAATTGTCCATCAAACACGTAATACGTTTTCAACTAAAGAACACTGGCTGTGGTGTTATTGGGTTATTTTTCTCGGCTCAATCACGGTACTGCAGGGGATATACGTCTTAGTCAGTTCCGATGCAAGCGCCCGACTGGCTCCCGGCATTATTCTTATTTGCCTCGGAATGATCTGTTACAGCATATTCTCAAAAGTCTGGCTACTGGCACTGGTATGGAGACGTACCTGTTCGTTAGCCAACAGAATACCGATGATTCCCGTCTTCACCTGCCTGTTTTGCCTTTTCCTGGCATCGTTTCTTGCGGAAATGGCGCAGACCGACATGGGATATTTTATTCCTTCGCGAGTTCTGGTCGGTTTGGGAGCGGTATGCTTTACGTTGTTCTCAATCGTTTCAATATTAGAAGCGGGTTCTGCTAAAAAATAATTGCAACGTACCGGATAAAACCAGCGTTGACCATTTGCGTAACGCTGGTTTTTCTTAGGCATCATGAAATAACGCAGCATTAATGCATAGTGGTTAAGTATAAAAAACAGCAAAGTTACTGTTTTTTTCAACCTGTTCATATTTCATAAAGATCTGGCCACTGAGTGAGTTTTCAATCACCTTTCCATCCACCTTATATTAAGCATGGAGGGTTTCAGTTCACGGGCTCATTAGAAAATAATCACAAGATAACCACTATCAAAATTAGCTCATTTTTAATGCGACTCTAATAATTTTCATCTTTAGGAAATAGGTCAGGACGACTTTGCTGCAATCAAATCCTGCGCACAAGCCCACGCACTCGACCACGCCCACTGGAAGTTATAGCCCCCCAGCCAGCCGGTGACGTCCATCACTTCGCCGATGAAGTACAGCCCAGGCACTTTGCGCGCTTCCATCGTCCGTGAAGAGAGTTCGTTGGTGTCCACGCCGCCGAGCGTCACTTCGGCAGTGCGATCGCCTTCAGTGCCGTTGGGTTGTACGCGCCAGTCGGTCAATGTGCTAATCAGTGCCTGTTGGTCACGCACGTTGAGCTGTTTTAGCGAAACATCCGGGATTTGCCCGAGTTGCTGTAAGCGTTCAACCAACCGCTTCGGTAGATGAACCGCCAGTGTGTTTTTCAGGCTTTGATTCGGATGTGCGTTACGCTGCTCATTCAGGAAGGTTTCGAGGTCCACATCCGGTAGCAGATTGATGCTGACAAATTCCCCCGGTTGCCAGTAGCTTGAAATCTGCAACACCGCCGGTCCAGACAAGCCGCGGTGGGTGAAGAGTAAGTTCTCACGGAAAACGGTGCCGTTTTCAGCGGTAATCACGGAAGGCACCGCCACGCCCGCCAGCACCTGTAACTCTTCGAGCAACGGTTTATGCAGAGTGAATGGCACCAGACCCGCGCGGGTCGGCAGCACGTTGAGGCCAAATTGTTCGGCAATCTTATAACCAAACGGCGACGCGCCCAGCCCCGGCATTGACAGCCCACCAGTCGCGATGACCAGCTTTTCGCAACCGACAGTCATGCCGTTCAGATCAAGCGTGAAGCCTGTTTCATCCTTCGCCACACTCAGCACTTCGCTACGCAATCTGAAGGTCACATTGCCCTTCTCGCACTCATCCACCAGCATGTCGACAATCTGCTGCGCGGAGTCATCGCAGAAGAGTTGCCCTAACGTTTTCTCGTGCCAGGCGATGCCGTGTTTATTGACCAGATCAATGAAATCCCACTGGGTAAAACGTGCGAGTGCAGACTTACAAAAATGCGGATTCTGGCTCAGATAAGCGCCTGGTTCGACATAAAGGTTGGTAAAGTTGCAGCGCCCACCGCCAGACATAAGGATTTTGCGCCCTGGTTTTTTACCATTATCGATCAGCAGAACCCGGCGTCCTGCCTGACCTGCCAGCGCAGAACAGAACATACCCGCCGCACCAGCGCCTATAATAATGGCATCAAACCTTTCCACGTTGCGCTCCTCTTAGAAAAAACGGGCGTGAATTGTAAAGATTCCTCAGTGGTCGCACCAGCATCAATATTACTAAAAGGAAGTATTTGCCTGAATTATATAAGATAATTATTTTTTGAGTGAAATCCATACAGGGGGCAAATCAAAAAAAGTCTATATTTCACTTTGCCCGCGCCGCGAAAGTCACTGATAATGCGCCGCGTTCATGTCCTCAAAATGGCGTAACGTCCTATGCTACATTTGTTTGCTGGCCTGGATTTGCATACCGGGCTGTTATTATTGCTTGCACTGGCTTTTGTGCTGTTCTACGAAGCCATCAATGGTTTCCATGACACAGCCAACGCCGTGGCAACCGTTATCTATACCCGCGCGATGCGTTCTCAGCTCGCCGTGGTTATGGCGGCGGTATTCAACTTTTTGGGTGTTTTGCTGGGTGGTCTGAGTGTTGCCTATGCCATTGTGCATATGCTGCCGACGGATCTGCTGCTTAATATGGGATCGTCTCATGGCCTTGCCATGGTGTTCTCTATGTTGCTGGCGGCGATTATCTGGAACCTGGGTACCTGGTACTTTGGTTTACCTGCATCCAGCTCTCATACGCTGATTGGCGCGATCATCGGGATTGGTTTAACCAATGCGTTGATGACCGGGACGTCAGTGGTGGATGCACTCAATATCCCGAAAGTATTAAGTATTTTCGGTTCTCTGATCGTTTCCCCTATTGTCGGCCTGGTGTTTGCTGGCGGTCTGATTTTCTTGCTGCGTCGCTACTGGAGCGGCACCAAGAAACGCGCCCGTATCCACCTGACCCCAGCGGAGCGTGAAAAGAAAGACGGCAAGAAAAAGCCGCCGTTCTGGACGCGTATTGCGCTGATCCTTTCCGCTATCGGCGTGGCGTTTTCGCACGGCGCGAACGATGGTCAGAAAGGCATTGGTCTGGTTATGTTGGTATTGATTGGCGTCGCGCCAGCAGGCTTCGTGGTGAACATGAATGCCACTGGCTACGAAATCACCCGTACCCGTGATGCCATCAA
>ENA-OUVY01000229-OUVY01000229.1-marine-metagenome-genome-assembly--contig:-NODE-229-length-6077-cov-4.645333_pt1 | contig 6077 bp, 5 predicted proteins | sample MGYA00237983_ERZ584542 | MGnify/ENA primary metagenome ERZ584542 (study PRJEB26544, sample SAMN05421971) | marine metagenome | isolation source: Line P, North Pacific Ocean | place: Canada:British Columbia...
CGATTGATGGTCTTGAACAATTGGCGGGCCAGTTGATGCTGCTCCAGCAGGTGGCGGAAATTCATGATGGTGGTGCGATCCGGCAGGGCGCTATCCAGGGATAATCGGGCAAACAGGCGCATGGAGGCGATTTCGTACAGGGCATCTTCCATGGCACCGTCGCTCAGGTTGTACCAATGCTGCATGCAGTGAATACGCAGCATGGTCTCCAGCGGATAGGGCCGTCGGCCATTGCCCGCCTTGGGATAAAACGGCTCGATGACAGCGGTCATATTCTGCCATGGCAGAATCTGCTCCATGCGGGAGAGGAAAATCTCTTTTCGGGTCTGACGGCGCTTAGTGCTGAATTCACTATCGGCGAAGGTGAGTTGATGGCTCATGATGTCCCTCTGGGATGCGCTCCGGATGAATATGATGATCTCATATCAGGAACTTGTTCGCACCTTCCCAAGGGGAAAACGCACGACGTGCTGACCGGAAGTGATGACGGTCGCCACAGCAACACGTCTCTGGCGTGGGGAGCTGGCGTGCAGTTTAACCCGACCGAATCCGTGGCCATTGATATTGCTTATGAAGGCCCCGGCAGTGGCGACTGGCGCACTGACGGTTTCATCGTGGGTGTCGGTTATAAGTTCTGATTAGCCAGGTAACACAGTGTTATGACAGCCCGCCGGTTCAGGCGGGCTTTTTTGTGGGGTGAATATGGCAGTAAAGATTTCAGGTGTACTGAAAGACGGCACAGGAAAACCGGTACAGAACTGCACAATCCAGCTGAAAGCAAAACGTAACAGCACCACGGTGGTGGTGAACACGCTGGCCTCAGAAAATCCGGATGAAGCCGGGCGTTACAGCATGGACGTTGAGTACGGTCAGTACAGCGTTATTCTGTTGGTGGAAGGATTCCCGCCGTCACATGCCGGGACCATTACCGTGTATGAAGATTCTCAACCCGGTACGCTGAATGATTTTCTCGGTGCCATGACGGAGGATGATGCCCGTCCGGAGGCACTGCGCCGTTTTGAACTGATGGTGGAAGAGGTGGCGCGTAACGCGTCCGCGGTGGCACAGAACACGGCAGCCGCGAAGAAGTCAGCCAGTGATGCCAGCACATCAGCCCGTGAGGCGGCAACCCATGCGGCTGATGCTGCGGACTCAGCACGCGCAGCCAGCACGTCAGCCGGACAGGCCGCGTCGTCGGCTCAGTCAGCGTCTTCCAGCGCAGGAACGGCATCAACAAAGGCCACTGAAGCATCAAAAAGTGCTGCCGCTGCAGAGTCCTCAAAAAGCGCGGCGGCCACCAGTGCCGGTGCGGCGAAAACGTCAGAAACGAATGCTTCAGCGTCACTACAATCAGCAGCCACATCTGCATCCACCGCGACCACGAAGGCATCAGAAGCTGCGACCTCGGCCCGGGATGCGGCGGCCTCAAAAGAAGCGGCAAAATCATCAGAAACGAACGCATCATCAAGCGCCAGTAGTGCAGCTTCCTCGGCAACGGCGGCAGGAAATTCCGCGAAGGCGGCAAAAACGTCCGAGACGAACGCCAGGTCTTCTGAAACGGCAGCGGGACAGAGCGCCTCGGCTGCGGCAGGCTCAAAAACAGCGGCTGCGTCGTCTGCCAGTGCAGCGTCAACAAGTGCCGGGCAGGCCTCAGCCAGTGCCACCGCCGCCGGAAAATCGGCAGAAAGCGCCGCATCGTCTGCTTCAACAGCCACAACGAAGGCTGGCGAAGCCACTGAACAGGCCAGCGCAGCAGCGAGGTCTGCTTCCGCAGCGAAGACATCCGAAACGAACGCGAAAGCGTCGGAAACAAGCGCAGAATCCTCAAAAACGGCTGCCGCATCGTCAGCCAGTTCGGCGGCGTCATCGGCATCATCGGCGTCTGCTTCAAAAGATGAGGCGACCAGACAAGCGTCAGCAGCGAAGAGCAGCGCCACGACGGCATCCACGAAGGCGACAGAGGCTGCTGGCAGTGCGACGGCGGCAGCTCAGAGCAAAAGTACGGCGGAATCCGCGGCAACGCGCGCCGAGACAGCAGCTAAACGGGCAGAGGATATTGCATCCGCCGTGGCGCTTGAGGATGCAAGTACGACGAAAAAGGGGATAGTACAGCTCAGCAGTGCGACCAACAGTACGTCTGAAACGCTGGCGGCAACGCCAAAGGCAGTAAAATCAGCCTATGACAATGCAGAGAAACGTCTGCAGAAAGACCAGAACGGCGCTGATATACCCGATAAGGGATGCTTCCTGAACAACATTAACGCGGTCAGTAAAACAGACTTTGCTGATAAGCGTGGTATGCGTTATGTGCGGGTTAACGCTCCTGCAGGTGCAACATCTGGAAAATATTACCCTGTTGTTGTTATGCGTTCTGCTGGCTCAGTAAGCGAACTGGCATCAAGAGTCATTATCACCACGGCAACGCGAACCGCAGGCGATCCGATGAATAACTGCGAGTTTAACGGATTTGTTATGCCTGGTGGCTGGACTGACAGGGGGCGTTATGCTTATGGCATGTTCTGGCAATATCAAAACAATGAACGAGCCATTCACTCAATAATGATGAGTAATAAGGGCGATGATTTGCGCTCTGTGTTCTATGTTGATGGCGCTGCTTTCCCTGTTTTTGCGTTTATTGAAGATGGCCTGTCAATATCCGCACCTGGTGCTGATCTCGTTGTTAATGATACGACCTATAAGTTTGGGGCAACAAATCCGGCGACTGAATGTATCGCGGCGGACGTTATCCTTGATTTTAAGAGTGGGCGTGGTTTTTATGAGTCTCATTCGTTAATCGTTAACGATAACTTGTCGTGCAAAAAACTTTTTGCCACAGACGAAATTGTAGCGCGTGGTGGTAATCAGATTCGAATGATAGGTGGGGAGTATGGTGCATTATGGCGTAATGATGGCGCTAAAACTTACCTGCTGCTTACCAATCAAGGTGATGTTTATGGTGGCTGGAATACATTAAGACCGTTTGCTATTGATAACGCAACCGGCGAACTGGTTATTCGAACCAAACTGTCCGCAAGTCTGAACGGTAATGCATTAACAGCAACAAAGCTGCAAACGCCAAGACGGGTTTCTGGTGTTGAGTTTGATGGTTCCAAAGATATTACTTTAACCGCCGCGCATGTGGCTGCTTTTGCCAGAAGGGCAACGGATACATATGCCGATGCGGATGGTGGCGTTCCATGGAATGCCGAATCTGGCGCTTACAATGTCACCCGCTCTGGCGACAGCTATATTCTGGTTAACTTCTATACCGGAGTCGGAAGTTGCCGGACCCTGCAGATGAAGGCGCATTACAGAAATGGTGGTCTGTTCTACCGTTCTTCAAGAGACGGTTATGGTTTTGAGGAAGACTGGGCAGAAGTTTATACCTCGAAAAATCTTCCACCAGAAAGCTACCCAGTCGGCGCACCAATCCCGTGGCCATCAGATACCGTTCCGTCTGGTTATGCCCTGATGCAGGGGCAGGCTTTTGACAAATCTGCTTACCCGAAACTTGCAGCCGCTTATCCGTCAGGCGTGATCCCTGATATGCGTGGCTGGACGATTAAGGGCAAACCTGCCAGTGGTCGGGCCGTATTGTCTCAGGAACAGGACGGCATTAAATCGCATACCCACAGCGCCAGCGCATCCAGTACAGATTTGGGGACGAAAACCACATCGTCGTTTGATTACGGCACTAAATCCACGAATAACACCGGGGCACATACACACAGTGTGAGCGGCTCTACAAACTCGGCTGGAGCACACACACACTCACTAGCCAACGTGAACACGGCTAGTGCTAACTCCGGTGCTGGTAGTGCATCAACAAGATTGTCTGTTGTGCATAATCAAAACTATGCAACATCATCTGCTGGCGCACATACCCACTCACTGTCCGGCACTGCTGCAAGCGCAGGTGCACACGCGCATACTGTCGGTATTGGTGCTCATACGCACTCCGTTGCGATTGGTTCACATGGACACACCATCACCGTTAACGCTGCTGGTAACGCGGAAAACACCGTCAAAAACATCGCATTTAACTATATTGTGAGGCTTGCATAATGGCATTCAGAATGAGTGAACAACCACGGACCATAAAAATTTATAATCTGCTGGCCGGAACTAATGAATTTATTGGTGAAGGTGATGCATATATTCCGCCTCATACAGGTCTGCCAGCAAACAGTACCGATATTGCACCGCCAGATATTCCGGCTGGCTTCGTGGCTGTTTTCAACAGTGATGAGTCATCGTGGCATCTCGTTGAAGATCATCGGGGTAAAACGGTTTATGACGTAGCGTCAGGGGACGCGTTATTTATTTCTGAACTCGGTCCGTTACCGGAAAATGTTACCTGGTTATCGCCGGAAGGGGAGTTTCAGAAGTGGAACGGCACAGCCTGGGTGAAGGATACGGAAGCAGAAAAACTGTTCCGGATCCGGGAGGCGGAAGAAACAAAAAACAACCTGATGCAGGTAGCCAGTGAGCATATTGCGCCGCTTCAGGATGCTGCAGATCTGGAAATTGCAACGGAGGAAGAAATCTCGTTGCTGGAAGCATGGAAAAAGTATCGGGTATTGCTGAACCGTGTTGATACGTCAACTGCACAGGATATTGAATGGCCAGCACTGCCGTAGGGTAAAACATATAAATTCTATAATTAGATGTATCTTTCCATTTACGGCAAGGAAGGGGGCTTGGAAGACGTAAAGCATCTCACACCGAGATTATTTTTTATATGTCAGGTGTCTGAAGTTTTGCTTTGGCTCTTAAAATGGTTTGCCGCGAGGTTTTGAATTCCCGGGCAATGGCACTTATACTTACACCTGACTTAATTCGTTCGAATACCGCCTGTTTCTGTTCTTCATTTAACACAGGTGGTCGACCAAAACGTTTCCCTGCGCCGCGGGCTCTTACTATCCCGGAATGAGTGCGTTCAAGTAAAAGGTCTCGTTCAAATTCAGCGACTGCTGAAATTACTTGCATCATCATTTTTCCTGTTGGACTGGTCAGGTCAATGCCCCCCAATGCTAAGCAATGCACTCTGATACCTGTTTCGGTCAGTTGTTCCACTGTTTTCCTGATATCCATTGCATTACAACCAAGGCGATCCAGTTTTGTCACAATCAATTGATCACCACATTTCAGGCGAGCAAGCAACCGGTTAAAACCAGGACGCTCACTGGTTGCTGCTGAGCCGCTAATGTGTTCTTCGATTATTTGCTGAGGTTTGATTTTAAAACCTGCACTTTCGATTTCCCGGCGTTGATTTTCGGTGGTCTGATCCAGCGTTGATATCCGACAGTAAGCAAAAATTCGAGACATAGTGAGACTCTATACGAAATTGGTGTTCATATCATAATGCATCTCAGAAAATAATTATGATTATTTTTGTGCATATTTGTATGTACACGTTCGAAAATAAACGAATGCGTATGCAACCCCGTAATTTTGGTGAGACCCAAAATCGATTTTGTGAAAAATGGCTTTAACTCGGTTTGTTTTTCGAGTTCCGGGCGGACTCAAGGAAGAAGAATAGTGTTGCGTGTTATTTTAACCAGATTTCAAGTTGTTTGGTCGTGGAAAAGTGGAGCAAAATGTTGTTAAAGTGGAAAAATGATAAAAAAGTAAGTTTATTATATTACATTTTACCATTTAAATTTTGGTTGTCTTTAAGAACTGATATCGCTGTTTGTAATAATTCTTTGTTATCCAGCCATGATTTTTTCTTTATGTTTCCTTCAATGTAATCAAGCAATGTTCTGGTATTGATAGGTCTTCCCTGTTTTGCTACTTCCACTACAGCATCCCCTAGGATAATTCTTACTTCAGGAAGCTGCGCAGGGAACCACTTTAGGGTGTCTTTTGATTTCATGAAGATATTCCTTAAAATATTATTGATTTTCATTGCGATATTGTATGTCTGATTCAGGATATGTTGACTTATACATCGGTTTTGTCTGGGTTATTGGATATGCCAATCCCTAATTTTATTAGGGAAGGTGCGAACAAGTCCCTGATATGAGATCATGTTTGTCATCTGGAGCCATAGAACAGGGTTCATCATGAGTCAT
>ENA-OUVY01000277-OUVY01000277.1-marine-metagenome-genome-assembly--contig:-NODE-277-length-5298-cov-3.201877_pt1 | contig 5298 bp, 6 predicted proteins | sample MGYA00237983_ERZ584542 | MGnify/ENA primary metagenome ERZ584542 (study PRJEB26544, sample SAMN05421971) | marine metagenome | isolation source: Line P, North Pacific Ocean | place: Canada:British Columbia...
GCTGAAGGCGTTGGTCTGTATCGTACTGAGTTCCTGTTCATGGACCGCGACGCACTGCCCACTGAAGAAGAACAGTTTGCTGCTTACAAAGCAGTGGCTGAAGCGTGTGGCTCGCAAGCGGTTATCGTTCGTACCATGGACATCGGCGGCGACAAAGAGCTGCCATACATGAACTTCCCGAAAGAAGAGAACCCGTTCCTCGGCTGGCGCGCTATCCGTATCGCGATGGATCGTAGAGAGATCCTGCGCGATCAGCTCCGCGCTATCCTGCGTGCCTCGGCTTTCGGTAAATTGCGCATTATGTTCCCGATGATCATCTCTGTTGAAGAAGTGCGTGCACTGCGCAAAGAGATCGAAATCTACAAACAGGAACTGCGCGACGAAGGTAAAGCGTTTGACGAGTCAATTGAAATCGGCGTAATGGTGGAAACACCGGCTGCCGCAACAATTGCACGTCATTTAGCCAAAGAAGTTGATTTCTTTAGTATCGGCACCAATGATTTAACGCAGTACACTCTGGCAGTTGACCGTGGTAATGATATGATTTCACACCTTTACCAGCCAATGTCACCGTCCGTGCTGAACTTGATCAAGCAAGTTATTGATGCTTCTCATGCTGAAGGCAAATGGACTGGCATGTGTGGTGAGCTTGCTGGCGATGAACGTGCTACACTTCTGTTGCTGGGGATGGGTCTGGACGAATTCTCTATGAGCGCCATTTCTATCCCGCGCATTAAGAAGATTATCCGTAACACGAACTTCGAAGATGCGAAGGTGTTAGCAGAGCAGGCTCTTGCTCAACCGACAACGGACGAGTTAATGACGCTGGTTAACAAGTTCATTGAAGAAAAAACAATCTGCTAATCCACGAGATGCGGCCCAATTTACTGCTTAGGAGAAGATCATGGGTTTGTTCGATAAACTGAAATCTCTGGTTTCCGACGACAAGAAGGATACCGGAACTATTGAGATCATTGCTCCGCTCTCTGGCGAGATCGTCAATATCGAAGACGTGCCGGATGTCGTTTTTGCGGAAAAAATCGTTGGTGATGGTATTGCTATCAAACCAACGGGTAACAAAATGGTCGCGCCAGTAGACGGCACCATTGGTAAAATCTTTGAAACCAACCACGCATTCTCTATCGAATCTGATAGCGGCGTTGAACTGTTCGTCCACTTCGGTATCGACACCGTTGAACTGAAAGGCGAAGGCTTCAAGCGTATTGCTGAAGAAGGTCAGCGCGTGAAAGTTGGCGATACTGTCATTGAATTTGATCTGCCGCTGCTGGAAGAGAAAGCCAAGTCTACCCTGACTCCGGTTGTTATCTCCAACATGGACGAAATCAAAGAACTGATCAAACTGTCCGGTAGCGTAACCGTGGGTGAAACCCCGGTTATCCGCATCAAGAAGTAATTCTTGCCGCAGTGAAAAATGGCGCCCATCGGCGCCATTTTTTTATGCTTCCGCCAGCGGCGGCAAAATCAATTCATCGCTCTCATGCTGCTGGGTGTAGCGCATCACTTCCAGTACGCGCAACCCCGCTCGGTGCACTGCATCGGTTAACGCCTTCCCTTTCAGCAAGCCACTGATGAGCTGAGCACAAAACAGGTCGCCAGTCCCTTTCAGGTCGGTTTTTACCCGTGAATGGGAAATGACATTCACGCTGTCGGCAGTGACCACCACAACCTGCATCTCCTGATTTTCTTCATTACCGGAGGCGCTGGTAACCACCACCCATTTTAATGTGTCTGAAAGCAGACTTTTTGCGGCAGCAATGGCACTGTCGAGATCGCGGCAATTTTTACCGGTCAGGATTTCCAACTCAAAGATATTGGGGGTAATTCCCTGCGCCAGCGGCAGTAAATATTGTCGATACGCTTCGGGAAGGTCAGGTTTGACATAAATTCCGCTATCAATATCGCCAATCACCGGATCGACCATGATCAATAGGTCAGGATGGTCTTTGCGTAGCGCAGTCAGCCACTCGGCAAGGATTTTGATTTGCGATGCCGTTCCCATATAGCCCGTGGTTACAGCACGAAGTTGGCGCAGCGCATCACGCTCCTGAAGCGCACGCAAATAGCCGCTAAACCATTCGTCCGGAATCGCACCACCGTAGAAAGTGTCATAATGCGGCGTATTGCTCAGCAATACCGTCGGCACGGCAAAGACATTCAGGCCGTTCTGTTTGATAGCAGGCACGGCAATGCTGTTGCCCACGCTGCCGTAAACCACCTGCGACTGCACGGCGACGATATCCGCCTGCAGTGCCCTACTCTTATCGTTAAACAACAACAAACTACTCATTTAATTTTTTCTCCTTGCCGATGATCCTCATCGTAATCCAACCGAAACTTTACCTGATTCTGGCAGTCAAATCGGCTATCACAAAACAAGGATAAGGTAATTCAATGAAGAAAATCATTTGTCTGGTCATTACACTACTAATGACACTCCCCGTTTACGCGAAGTTAACTGCCCATGAAGAAGCCCGCATCAACGCCATGCTGGAGGGATTAGCACAGAAAAAGGATTTGATATTTGTGCGCAACGGTGATGAACATACCTGCTATGAAGCGGTTTCTCATCTGCGTCTGAAGCTCGGCAATACCCGTAACCGCATTGACACTGCCGAGCAGTTTATTGATAAGGTTGCTTCGTCGTCATCGATTACTGGGAAGCCGTATATTGTGAAGATCCCCGGTAAGAGCGATGAGAACGCACAGCCTTTTTTACATGCGTTAATTGCGCAGACGGATAAAACGGTGCCTGCGGAAGGAAATTAATCCGCTTTGGGAAGGCATTTACAGGAGGTAACATGAAAAAACGCTTTATTTATCACGATGAAAAATCGAATAAATTTTGGTGGATAGATTACGAAGGGGATAGTTTAGCTGTCAACTATGGCAAGGTAGGTAGTATTGGTAAATTCCAGACAAAAGAGTTCGATAATGAAGAACAGTGTCTGAAAGAAGCCAGTAAATTGATTGCCGCAAAAATGAAGAAAGGCTATCAAGAAGATCCAAAGTTTAACTTCATGGATCGCTACTATTTTGATGATGAAGAAATTGGGTTACATGTTAAAACGTCACACCCAAACTTCCAGTGCCATTTTACTGATCCACTTTATATGTGTTGCTGGGATGAAGAATCTCCTTTTGGCAGCGATGAAGGTGCTGATGCTCTAAACGTTCTTGAAAATAGCCTCCGTAAAGAGCCGGATCTGGACTGTGCTGATTTCCCTCAAATGTTAATTGAAACTATGTGGGGTATGAAATACATCGCTATGGACAGTATTCTTGAAGAGGATGTTCGTGCGCAATTACTAGTCGATGAAATGAGCACTATCCAGAGCAATATGATTACCTACGCAACTGCATTCGGTCAGATTAAAGTCATGGGTAAAATCTCCCATAAACTTAAAAAGATGGGACTCAATGCACTAGCGCGTCATCAGCTTACCGCAAAAATTCTTCAATGGGGTGACGGTCAGGACTCACCAATACTTCAAAAAATGATTGATGACCTTACGGCGTTTCCTCACGAAAATTAAATACTGCATTTGTCGGCAGCAACAACTGTTAAAAAAGTGCGCTTTGTTTATGCCGGATGCGGCGTAAACGCCTTATCCGGCCTACAAAATCGTGCTAATTCAATATATTGCAGAAACCTTGTAGGCCTGATAAGCGTAGCGCATCAGGCAGTTTTGCGTTTGTCATCAGTCTCCGATGCTATTAATCCTTAAATCCCCGCCCCCTGGCTAAAATGCTCTTCCCCAAACACCCCGGTAGAAAGGTAGCGATCGCCACGATCGCAGATGATCGCCACCACCACCGCGTCAGGGTTAGCTTTTGCCACCCGCAGTGCTCCGGCAACCGCGCCGCCGGAGCTGACGCCACAGAATATTCCTTCCCGCACCGCCAGTTCGCGCATGGTGTTTTCCGCATCGCGCTGATGAATATCCAGCACCTCATCCACCAGAGAAGCGTTGAAAATCCCCGGCAGATATTCCGTAGGCCAGCGGCGAATGCCGGGAATGCTGCTGCCCTCTTCCGGTTGCAGGCCGACAATGGTCACCGGTTTGGATTGTTCGCGCATAAAGCGTGAGACGCCGGTGATAGTGCCGGTCGTCCCCATGCTGGAGACAAAATGAGTGATGCGCCCGCCGGTTTGCTGCCAGATTTCCGGCCCAGTGGTGGTGTAATGCGCATAAGGGTTATCGGGATTATTGAACTGATCGAGCAGCTTTCCTTCGCCACGATTCGCCATCTCCAGCGCCAGATCGCGCGCACCTTCCATGCCCTGCTCTTTGGTGACAAGAATCAGTTCCGCACCATAAGCACGCATCGCCGCACGGCGTTCCTGGCTCATGTTGTCGGGCATCAGCAATTTCATGCGATAGCCTTTCAGCGCGGCAATCATTGCCAGCGCAATGCCGGTGTTACCACTGGTGGCTTCGATTAAGACATCACCCGGTTTAATTTCCCCCGCGCTTTTCCGCCTCGACGATCATCGAAAGTGCCGCACGATCTTTCACCGAACCTGCCGGGTTATTGCCTTCCAGTTTTAACCACACTTCACTGCCGTTATCCGGCCCCATTCGCTGCAACTTCACCAGAGGCGTATTGCCTATTGTTTGTTCTAATGTACTCACGATCTCTATCCATACGTGGTGTTGCCTGATGCGACGCTTGCGCGTCTTATCAGGTCTACAGGTTACAAACCTTGCCATTAAAAAGCCCGGATCGCGGGAAGCGCCTCCGGGCGTTTAACATTCACTCAACCTATCAGGCGCTTTGTGCGAGAGCAAGTTCCTCATCGCGGGTTTCGATACGCTCGTCGCCGTTATACAGCCGCGCATGTTGCAGACCAACGAATAAACGCTCGCCACGCTGCGGGGCATCGTCGCCATGCATCACGACCGTCAGCGGTTCGTTGTACCACCCCAGCGGCTGCACCACTAATTGGGTGTAGTGACCTTTCGGGCTGGCTTCCAGTACCTGTACCGGCAGCGGCGAATCGAGGCTGGTACGGCGGCTGATATCCACTTCCCAAGGGCGCAGGAAGAGATCCACCGGCCCCTGATACGCAGGTGTGTAGCCCAGCGGCCAGCGATGCGCGCCAACATGGAACTGCCCGCCGCGAATGGTTCCCTGCAGGCGGTTCACTTCGCCCATAAATTCGAGCACAAAACGGGTCGCCGGTTCGCGCCATACCTGATCCGGCGCGTCAGCCTGTTCAATATTGCCCTGGCTCATCACAACTACACGATCAGCTACTTCGGTCGCTTCTTCCTG
>ENA-OUVY01000447-OUVY01000447.1-marine-metagenome-genome-assembly--contig:-NODE-447-length-3244-cov-2.855699_pt1 | contig 3244 bp, 5 predicted proteins | sample MGYA00237983_ERZ584542 | MGnify/ENA primary metagenome ERZ584542 (study PRJEB26544, sample SAMN05421971) | marine metagenome | isolation source: Line P, North Pacific Ocean | place: Canada:British Columbia...
ATCTGGACTTCAACAACACTGACTGGGCCTATGGGGTGATCCGATGAAATCTCTTGCAGAGCAGATGCGTAACCACGACCGCGAGCAGATGAGCCGCATGGCCCATAACCTGCCAGAGCAGTACCAGGAGTGCGCGCCGGTCGAGCAGGTGGCGCAGGTATTCAACAAGCTGTTCAACGAGCTGCGCGCCGCGTTCCCGGCCAGCATGGCGAACTTCCGCACCCAGGAAGACCTGAACGAATTCCGCCGTCAGTGGCTGCTGGCGTTTCAGGAGAACGGGATCCACACCATGGCTCAGGTCGATGCCGGCATGCGCATTGCCCGCCGCCAGGAGCGCCCATTCCTGCCGTCGCCGGGCCAGTTCGTCGCCTGGTGCAAGCAGAGCGGCGGCGCGCTGGGCGTCAACGTTGACCAGGTGATCGCCGAGTACTGGGAATGGCGTAATCGTTCGTTCGAATTCATCTCCAGCGAGCAATTTCCATGGTCGCAGCCGGTCATGTACCACATTTGCGTAGAATTGCGCCACCGCAGCACCGAGCGCCAGTTAACGCATGGTGAACTGGCACGCGAGGCAGGCGATCTGCTGGACATGTGGGAAAGGCGCGTCACCGAGGGTAAGCCAGTGCCGCCGGTACGCCGGGCTATTGCCGCACCAGCTGCCGAGCAAGGGCCGACGCCGATCCAGCTGCTGCTGGCCAAGTACAACCGCAACAAGTCGAACGGGATGGTGTGACATGAACATAACAATCCGCGGGCAGATTCTTGCAGCCCTGCGTAGGATACTGAGGACTAACCCATGAGCACCATTACCAAAGAATGGCTACTGAAGACTATCGCGGAGCTTGAAGAAGAGCGAGATGCTACGCCAGGCGCAGTGAACGAAGACGCGGCGATGGCGCTCGCTGCGATGAAGCTAGCGCTGGCATCGCTCGAAGCGGAGCCTGTGGCGTGGCTACTGTCAGGCGGCGGCGCAAAAAACAACGTCAGCTTCGATAGTGGCAATGCTTATGCCGCCCAGCTGCGAGAAGTAACGCCGCTTTACACCGCCCCGCCAGCGCCGGTATCTGTGCCCGCTGCGATGGAAATTGATGATGACTTTGACAGCGCGTTTGAACACGGAAAAGCTGTCGGCTGGAACGCCTATCGCGCCGCCATGCTTCAGGCCGAACCTGTAAGTAATAGTGATGAGTTACCGCTGGACTATCTGCAAGGACACAAAGACGGCCTGGAGTGGGCTGCACAATTGGCAGAAGCCAATCATCCGCAAACAGGTGACTGGTTGTACGACGACCAAATCGAACTTGCCAGGGCGATTCGCAAAGGTCCGGATATGCCTACTGTTCAGGGTGGCAACTCTCCGGTGATTCCAGATGGTTGGGTGATGGTGCCGGTTGAGCTTACTCCGGATATGCGTGCAGCATGGGATTCGGCTCCGTACACAGACGATGATGACAACGACATGCAGGCTGCATACCGCGCGATGATTGCAGTAGCACCGCAGTGGAAGGTGAAGTGATGCAGAACCCATTCGACGCATAACTAAACGTCAAGCAACGTTTGATAAAACACTATCAACGAGCCATAATAAATCTGCCAGCGGCCTGAACAACCCTGGCAGACTTCTGCGCATTTAAGGGGACTTAAATGCGACCACAATATGAACTTCTCACCTTGTCACAGATGCAGAAATGCACCTGCGATTTTCTGTATTCTTCGGTTTCCGTCAAGGAGGCCGTATGATTATCCCCAAAGACGGCATCAAGCTACACCGTGGAAATCTTGGTGCTATCACTCAGCATCTGAAGCCACTTCTCGAAAACGGTGAGTGCTTCCGGCTCCAACTCAAAGACTGGCGCGAGAAGAGAAGCCTTTCACAAAATAGTCTGAGCCACGTTTGGTACAAGGAAATAAGCGACTACCTGATCAAGTCTGGGCGCACTGACGCAACGCCTGCATGGGTAAAGCGAAACCTCAAAAAAACTTATCTGGGTTATGAAGAGGTTGAGTACACCGATTTCGTCACCGGAATTAAGACGATTGAATTAGAACTCCGCCACACGTCCGATCTGGACACTGGCGACATGCACCATTTCATGTGCCAGGTGGAAGGCTGGTGCGCTCAGTTTGGCCTGGTGCTCACAATCCCTCAAAGCAGCGAATTTCAGGTGCTGCGCGATAAGCAGGAGGCCTGATGTCACCTCCACTTTCCCGCGTCATCACAAACGAAATCTTTCGCGTTCCGGCGCGCCGCAAGCCTAAGCCCGCGGTTAAGCCATCCGATATCCCGACCCTGAAAGACTACACCGCCCGCCTGGTGGATCAGAAATGGCTGCGACTCGCGGCGAGGAGAAAATCTGCATGAGCATGTATCAACGCATTAATGGCGCTGACTGGCGCAATATTTTCGTCGTCGGCGATCTGCATGGGTGCTACACGCTGCTGATGAATGAACTCGAAAAGGTTTCGTTCGACCCTGCGTGTGATTTGCTGATTTCGGTTGGAGACCTTGTTGACCGCGGCGCGGAAAACGTCGAGTGCCTGGAGCTGATTACTATGCCTTGGTTCCGGGCTGTGCGAGGTAACCATGAGCAGATGATGATTGATGGGCTATCGGAGTATGGAAACGTTAACCACTGGCTGGAAAACGGCGGCGTGTGGTTCTTCAGTCTTGATTATGAAAAAGAGGTGCTGGCTAAGGCTCTGGTTCATAAATCGGCCAGCCTGCCATTCGTCATCGAGCTGGTTACCGCTGAACGTAAAATCGTTATCTGCCACGCTGACTACCCGCATAACGAATATGCGTTCGACAAGCCGGTCCCGAAAGACATGGTCATCTGGAATCGTGAACGGGTTAGCGACGCTCAGGACGGCATTGTCTCGCCGATAGCTGGTGCTGATCTGTTTATCTTCGGCCACACCCCTGCGCGCCAGCCCCTGAAGTATGCCAACCAGATGTACATCGATACTGGTGCCGTGTTCTGCGGAAACCTCACGCTGGTACAGGTTCAAGGTGGTGCCCATGCGTAAACCATCCCGCCGTAAGTGCAAAGTATGCGGTGAATACTTCGTGCCGAAATTCCACGACATCCGGATCCGGTGGTGCAGCCCGGAGCATGGCGCAATCCTCGCAATGGAAGAACGCAAGAAGGAGAAGGTGAAAGCCGCGGCTAAGCGCATCAAGGAGCAAAAAGAGGCTGAAAAGGACGGGCGCAAACGCCGCAAGGAGCGGCTGGCAGAGCTCAGG
>ENA-OUVY01000816-OUVY01000816.1-marine-metagenome-genome-assembly--contig:-NODE-816-length-1040-cov-3.634476_pt1 | contig 1040 bp, 1 predicted proteins | sample MGYA00237983_ERZ584542 | MGnify/ENA primary metagenome ERZ584542 (study PRJEB26544, sample SAMN05421971) | marine metagenome | isolation source: Line P, North Pacific Ocean | place: Canada:British Columbia...
TGACTGGAGTTCAGACGTGTGCTCTTCCGATCTTAGTGAATTCGCGGTGAGATGCCAGCTTAACCGGCTTATCCATCAGCGCGGCGATCTTTTCCACACGATCCGGGTCGCCAGGGACGATGGCAAGCGTAGCCCCTTGTAAATCGTTTTTAGTGAGGCCGAGATGAAAAACATCAGACTTGGACATATACAACTCCTCTGTGAATCGGTTTAGTCAGAAGAAGCAAAAAGACACTTTACCGAAGGGTTTAACATTTTTTCGTGATACTCATCACCATGACGCAAATGCGTTGCATAAATTTACCCACCAAAAGTGATGCAAATCACATAAATCACCCTTCATTCTGCAGGACTGCATAAAAGATGAGCCGATTCAGGCAATGTGATTTGTTGCATGCTGACTATAGTTAACATTGCGCAACATTTTTATAAGGGTACGGAGAATACCATGGCAACAACACAACAATCTGGATTTGCACCTGCTGCATCGCCTCTCGCTTCGACCATCGTTCAGACCCCGGACGACGCGATTGTGGCGGGCTTCACCTCTATCCCTTCACAAGGGGATAACATGCCTGCTTACCATGCCAGACCAAAGCAAAGCGATGGCCCACTGCCAGTGGTCATTGTAGTGCAGGAAATTTTTGGCGTGCATGAACATATCCGCGACATTTGTCGCCGTCTGGCGCTGGAGGGGTATCTGGCTATCGCACCTGAACTTTACTTCCGCGAAGGCGATCCGAATGATTTTGCCGATATCCCCACGTTGCTTAGCGGTCTGGTAGCAAAAGTGCCTGACTCGCAGGTGCTGGCCGATCTCGATCATGTCGCCAGTTGGGCTTCCCGCAACGGCGGCGATGTTCATCGTTTAATGATCACCGGATTCTGCTGGGGTGGACGTATCACCTGGCTGTATGCCGCGCATAATCCACAGCTAAAAGCCGCAGTGGCGTGGTACGGCAAACTGACGGGCGACAAGTCGCTGAATTCACCGAAACAACCTGTTGATATCGCAACCGATCTTAACGCGCCGATTCTCA